>Ga0182013_10000332_pt1 | contig 64709 bp, 60 predicted proteins | sample 612S2MmetaG_FD_120487 | JGI IMG/M metagenome (GOLD analysis project Ga0182013, IMG submission 120487) | Permafrost microbial communities from Stordalen Mire, Sweden - 612S2M metaG | ecosystem: Environmental > Terrestrial > Soil > Wetlands > Permafrost | place: Sweden: Stordalen | collected... | reverse complement strand
TGTGCACGGTGACTCAGAGGAGTTGCTCTTGGTACTGGACGGGACGATTGAATTTCATCTGGCTGATGAGGTGTTTCAACTTGAGACGTGGGATTCGATCACCTTCAGGAGTTCAACGCCGCATCTTGCCAAGGAGACCAGCGGAAAGCTGGCGAAGTTGTTGTTCGCTCAGACGCCGCCAAGTTTTTGACCGTGCGCAAGAGGTGCCAACAGTAAAGGGCGATGAACGCTGGCAGATGTAATGAGCGGGGCTGACGTAGATCGTTAGGGCTCAAGCAGCAATAGTCGGATTTAATAAGGGGGAGTGTTCTGATGTCAGAGTTGATTCAGGCGTACATTAACGGCCAATGGGAAAATGGAACGGGTGGAACTGCGGAGTATCGGTCGGCCTACGACGGCTCGAGACTGGGGACTTTCTCGGTCTGCCAGGCGGGTGATGTTGAGAGGGCGATAAGCGCAGCTCGCAGTGCCCAGGTCGGTTGGGCGGCCACACCGTTGCTCGACAAGGTCGATCTCATGTACGCGGCGTACGAACTCTGCAAGGCGGCGAACGAGGAGATCGCCCAGTCGATCAGCGCAGAGATGGGCAAGACTATCCGCGAGTCACGAGAAGAGATGTTGCAATACGGCTGGGGGCATTTCCGGCGTGCGGCTGAGGACATGCTCCGTTTTCGTGGCATGACGATGCCCAACTCCGAGACTCGCTCCAACAGCAAGCGGATGTTCGTCCAGCAGTATCCACTGGGTGTCGTTGGGGTGATCTCGCCGTTCAACTTCCCAGTAGATATCCCGGCCATTGCCATTACGTACGCTCTGATCGCGGGCAATACCGTGGTCTGGAAGCCCTCGGAATACTGTCCCGGCAGCACCCGGCGCTACGCGCAGGTATTTCAGGACGCAGGATTCCCGGCGGGGGTCTTCAACTATGTGCCGGGCTACGGTGATGCCGGCGAGGCCCTGGTGGAGAGCCCCGACGTACGCGGCCTGTTCTTTACGGGAAGCACTCGGGTGGGGCGCAAGATTGCCGCCGCCGCTGGAGCGGGTCTCAAGCGGACGCTGCTCGAGCTTGGCGGGAACGGACCAATTATCGTTCACCACGACGCCGACCTCGATCGAGCCGTGGAGGCCACCATTACTGGATGTTTCTACATGGCCGGTCAGGTGTGCACCGCTGCCGAGCGGGTGTTGGTGCATGAAGATATTCACGATCTTTTTGTGGCGAAGCTGGTCGAACGGACCAAGCAACTGAAGACTGGCGATCCATTGGATGAGGCGACCGACATGGGCCCGCTCTGCAACGACAACGTCTTGAAGCAGGTTGTGTCGCACGTTGACGACGCACGCTCGAAGGGCGCGGATGTCATCCAGGCCGGCGAACTTACTGGACGATTGTTCCCGCCCACGATTCTGGTGAACGTTACCGAGGACATGCTGATTGCTCGAGAAGAGACCTTCGGTCCAGTCGCTCCAATCATCAAATACGGCGACATCGATGAAGCCCTTCAGATTGCCAACTCTACGGAGTTCGGCTTGAACGCCGCCGCGTTCACCAACAATCTTCGTGATGCGTGGCGGTTCATTGATGGACTCGAGCACGGGACTGTGCTGATTAATGAGACGACGAACTACTGGGATCAGTTGGCACCGTTCGGAGGAGCAAAATCGAGCGGGCTCGGTCGCGAACTCTCCTCGTGGGCCCTCGGTGCTTTCACCGAGACCAAGACCATTGTCATCGACATCTCCTAGTTGGGGCTATGCCGATGACGTCGAACGTATCTGATGGTAGGGACTAGCCATGGCGAGCAATGCGAAATACGAGTCGAGCGCGGCGCGCCCCCTCTGGATGCAGCAGGTCCTCGAGCGCGAAGGAGGCGATGATCGGCCGCCCCTTCAGGGTGATGAGAATGTGGACGTTTGCATCGTCGGCGGAGGGTTCACTGGACTGTGGACCGCAATCAGAATTGCCGAACTCGAGCCGACGGTTCGCGTCGGCGTTTTGGAGTCCGATATTTGCGGCGCTGGAGCCAGTGGGGCGAACGGTGGATTCGCTATGACCTGGTGGCCGAAGTTTGCCACTCTGAAAAAGATGATGAGTACTGACGATGCGCTCAGACTGGCGATGGCGTCGGAAAAGGCCGTCGCCGAGATTGGAAGATTCTGCGACAATAACCATATTGACGCCGATTTCGTTCCTGCGGGCTGGCTCTGGACCGCAACGAACTCGAGCCAGTTAGGGAGTTGGAACGACACCATCAAAGATCTCGCTTCGGTCGGCGCAACGCCCTTTCGAGAACTCTCGCAAAGAGAAGTGCTCGAGATGGGTGGAAGTGAGCGTCACCTGGGGGGCGTTTTTGAGGCGGGAGTTGCCACGGTCCAGCCGGCGGCACTGGTAAGGGGTCTGCGTTCTGCGGCAATCGCGGCGGGGGTACGGATCTGGGAAAAGACCCCGATGCTTGATTTCAACGTGAGCTCTCAAGGGGTGAAAGTCAGCGTGCCCGGCGGAATGGTCAGCGCAGATCAATTGGTGTTGACGACCAACGCATGGCTTGCGCGCTACAAGGAGATCCGACAGCATCTTCTGGTACTGGGAAGCGACGTCATCGCCACCGATGCAGTTCCGGAACGGCTCGCCGCGGTCGGGTGGACTCCCGGACTGGCGATCTCGGACTCACGGCGCATGGTGCACTACTACCGACCAACCAATGATGGTCGTGTGGTCTTCGGCAAGGGCGGAGGTCGGCTCGGATTCCGGGCTCACATGAATCGTTCGCTTTGGGCGACTCCCTTGCGAGGACCTCAGGTGATAGATCAGTTCCGCCGGACCTACCCGACCCTCAGCGATGTGGCGATAACTAATACGTGGTCGGGTGCGGTGGACTACTCCTCGGACTCGCTCCCGTTCTTCGGCACGCTCGGCGGGAGCGAGCGGGTCCATTACGGCGTCGGTTTTTCGGGGAATGGCGTTGGACCCTCGTACGTAGGAGGACAGATCCTGGCTTCGAGGGCGTTAGGTCGAGACGACGAGTGGGGAACAAGTCCCATGATCCGCACTCCTCAGACCGCGCTGCCACCTGAGCCGTTTCGCACGCTCGGGGGTCACGTCGTTCGCGCTGCCATGCGAAGCAAGGAATCATCCGAGGATCAGGGGAAGAATCCGTCTCGATTAGTGCGTCGCATTACTGAACTCGACCCGACGTCGTTTGTTGGCTGAACTGTTCATCGAAGGTCGGGTCGAGGCGATTCGACCCTGAAGCGTTACCTACATTCCGTTGTGGGCGAGAGCCGAGGCGATTGTGAAAGAATTTTCATCTATTCCACTACTAAAGTTAACTATGGTATAGTAAAAGATTGCTGAGATAATCAGAGACGTTGATCAACGAAAATGAACACCGTGATCTTGCTCAGAGGGGGGCGATGATGTCACAGAGCGGCGCAAATGAAGTCATCTCAACGGGCCGGAGCGACCTCGTCGACCAGGCCGTAATTCTCCAGTTCGTGGGGAAGGTGGAGCCCGGCGGCGAGGTAAAGCTCGCGACGGTGCTCGGAACAGTCGCCTTCAGTCTGCTGGTTGTATTTGGTACCACCGCTTGGTGGATGCTTCACTAATTAAACCCGGGGGGGAAAAGATCATGGCCATCGATGACGTGACGGGTGCGAGCCCGAGCGAGATATTTCCGAGTTCGAGTGATTACGGTGAAGGACTCCTTCCGATACCGGGAATCGATCGTTACGCCGGCACGGGCCTCATGTTTTGGCTGTGGTGCGGCGGCAATATTCTGTTGACCACCTTTGTGCTGGGTGGGTACTACGCGGCGGCGCTGGGAGCGGTCGGAATGATCGTGGTCACCTTTGCCGGTGGCCTCATCGGGAACCTCTTCCCATCGATGTCTGGACTTCGCTCGGCCAGATACGGTGTCGATGAATACGTGGGCATGCGCTCAACGTTCGGTACTTACGGCGCCTACGTCGGCATCTTCATGCTCGTCGTGATCAATTTTGGCTGGGTCGGAATCCTGTCCTCGATTGCGGGGAACTCTGGCGCCACGGTGATGCACGCCTACCACTTCTCCAACTTTCACTGGTACACAATCTTCGCCCTGGGCTGTGGCATCGTGCTTCCGGTGGCGATGCTCTACATCTCGCCCAAGACGGTCTTCACGCTGGTGAAATTCACCGTTCCGCTCCTCATCCTCTTCGCGCTGCTGCTTCTTTGGAAGCAGTTGTCGCACTTCGGGTGGCACTACATTGCAGCGATAAAGCCCAACCACTCGGTCAGTTGGCAGTACGCGATTGAGGCGAATATTGCCTACGCGGTCTCGTGGTTTCCTTACATGGGGGCCTGGAACAGATTCGCGAAATCCGAGAAGGGAGCTTTCTGGGGTGCGTGGCTCGGTCTCAGCTTCATCGCCATTCTCTTCGCAGTCGTCGGCGGGATCGCGACGCTGACAACGGGATCTGGTGATCCGTCGGTCTGGGCGGCCAAGTCAGGTCTCGGCGTACCGGCACTCGGCATCATCATCCTTTCAACCCTGATCAACAACGCCATGCTGCTCTACTGCTCGACAATGGGAATCAAGACGGCGTTCCCGAAGGCGAACTATCACTGGGTAGTCGGACTCGTGGCGCTCCCATCCATTTTCTTCATCTATGAGGGGACCCTCCAGAACAATTTCAACACGATCTTGACGGTGGTCGGTGCGCTGATCGCGCCCTATTGGGGCGTTGCTCTTGGTGACTACTTCTTGTTGCGCCGACAACGTGTTGATTTGGTCGGCCTGTACCGGGGCGCGGGTGGCCCCTTCTGGTTCAAAAGAGGCTTCAATCCTGTGGCCTTTGGAGTGTGGGGAGTGGGAGTTCTCCTTTGGCTCTTCCTCGGCGGTTGGACATCATCCGTGACGTGGCTACATTTCAACTCTGGCGAACACGTCTTCACCTACTTGACCGCGACCGCGCCAGTTATCATCTTCTGCGCGCTTGCGTACTGGGCATTAGGTGCGATGGGCATCTCCACCATCGCAAAGTCAATGCCCGCTGCCGTGGAAGTCAGCAAGCAATAACTGCGGAGTTGTTGAAGGTCTCGGTGACCAATGGTCGAACAGGACTTTGTGGCCTCTGGAGTTTGGAGGTCCGCAGCGTCTTATCGTGATCGTTTCACATTTTCGCGCGCCGCTCTTTGACACGTCGAGGCAAATCAGCGAACCACGAGGACCCGACCTGGACCTCGGTGACCGCCCAGGCCTTTATCCGGGCACCTAGTGACCAACGGAAGTCGGCTTCAAGTGGCCACGGAGACGCGGCGGCCCGTCTCCTCGTAGTCTTGACTTAGAGGCGATTGACATCCCGACCTTTGGAGATTTTCCGTTCCACTTCTTAGTTCTTGAGTCTTCGACGAGTGTCGCTTCTCTGAATTTGAAGTCACTGACGTAGGAGTAGTTTCATGAAGATTTTATTCATTGGCGGTACCGGGATAATCAGCAGCGCTTGCGTCACGGCTGCCCTGGAAGCGGGCCACGAGGTTTCGACACTCAACCGAGGTCTTTCGAGATTGCCGAGCCAAGTGAGTGAGGAACGTACTTTCATCGCCGATGCCTCGAACGAGTTGCAAGTCCGTGAGGCACTGGGCAACCGCCATTTTGACGTAGTGATTCAATGGACCGCCTACCGTCCATCTCAAGTTGAGTTGGACGTTCGTCTCTACTCAGACGTGGGCCAGTACGTCTTCATCAGTTCGGCTTCGGCCTATGAGAAACCACCAGCGCACTGGCTCATCACCGAGTCGACGCCTCTGAAGAACCCGTTCTGGCAGTATTCCAGCGACAAGATTGCCTGCGAAGAGTTCTTGGTCCGGGCTCACCACGCGACTGGATTTCCGATGACGATTATTCGGCCATCGTTGACCTACGGACTCTCACAGATACCAGTGTGCATTGGGAGTTGGGCCAAGCCCTTCACCATCATCGACAGAATGCGTCGGGGTGCCAAGATACTGGTGCCGGGCGACGGGACCAGTATTTGGACCATCACCCACAACAGCGATTTCGCGCGCGGGCTTATGCCACTGCTTGGTAGGTCAGAGGCAATCGGCGAAGACTTCCACATCACGTCTGACGAAGCGCTGACGTGGAATCAGATCTATCGTTTGGTAGGCGAGGCCGCAGGCGTTGAGCCTGATCTGCTGCATGTTCCTTCCGATGGATTCATCGCTGCTGATCCCGAGCAGTTGGGTAACTTATGGGGCGATAAGGCGCACTCGACGGTGTTCGACAATTCGAAACTACGGGGTCTGGCGCCGGCGTTCACTGCCGTCGTGCCATTCGCCGACGGTATTCGTGAGACCGTGGATTGGTTTGACAGCGACCTCAGTCGTCAAGACGTAGACGGACCCGCAAACGTTGCCTGGGATCGGTTGGCGACAATCTATATGGAGGCTCTAGCCCAAGCTGCCAAGTAGATCGCCCCCTCGACCCGTTGATGGCGACGGTGTTGCCGCCCAATCTGCATCTCATAGTGAATGTTGAGAAAACCTCTTGACAGGTGAACACTAACGATATATCGTTATAGTACGTAGTAATTACCAATACATATCTTTGGAGGGACATAATGTTCAACGAAAACATGAACAATGAACGTGGAGAACGGCCAGATCGTTCAATGGGTCGCCGACGCCGCGACGGTTCGGGCCACGACCACGGGGGGCCTGGAGGACACTTCAGGGGCGGCCCGCTACGTCGCGAGGTACGTCGCCAGCGCCGCGGCGACGTGCGTGCGGCCGTGCTGGTCTTACTTGAGGAGCAGCCCCGCAATGGCTACCAACTCATACAGGAGTTGACGGAACGCTCGGATGATTCGTGGCGTCCGAGCCCAGGCTCGATCTACCCAGTACTCCAGCAACTTGAGGACGAGGGACTGGTCGTGGTCAGTGCAACCGGAACCGGTCGAACCTACGAGCTCACGGAAGCCGGCAAGACACTGGTCGCTGAAGAGCGCGAGCAGTTGGGAAAGCCGTGGGAGAGTGCATTCGCCGGAGCTAACGGCCCCGCCCGCGAACTCATGGGTACAGCCCGCCAGGTGGTCATGGCTGCTCGTCAGGTACTGGTGGCCGGCTCGGAGACCCAGGTCTCGAAGGCCACGGCGATTCTGGTTGAGACCCGTCGAGTTCTCTACGGAGTCCTCGCCGAGGGCGATGAGGCTTGAAGTCCTGATCCTCTAACTGCGCCTCCACTCACCCCACAACGGGTGAGTGGAGGCGTTTCTCATGTCATCATTTTTACCGAGCGTTCCACGATCGGCCTGATGACAATTGGTGCAGTGTGGTGAGGCTCTGCGAGTTCGATCTACATCGCGCTGGGTAATCAGTCGTGGTGAACTGTTGACGCATCTGCTGACGGTGCCAGCAACTGCACGCTGCGGGGACAAGGCACGGTGTGTCTTGTTAACGGTTGAGTGAACCTCCCGGAGCTGGATGTGCGGATTCGCCAACGGCAGACCAACCCGAACACCACTCACGAACGCCAGTTGGGAGAAAACTTGATACCTGAAGAGACTTCGGTTAGCCTAAGTGAAATGAGGGAATTCGCTTCCGTGGAACGGTAATGAAGTGATACCGACGTTCGTTATTTTTCTTCGAGAAGGCATTGAAGCCTCGATGATCATCGCGATTCTTCTCTCGTATCTGCAGCGAATCGGTCAACGTCAACATTTTCGTGACGTCTATTGGGGCGTGGCTGCTGCACTGGTCCTCGTGCTTGGCGGAGGTGTCGCGGCGTTCTTTCTTATTAAGCAGTACGAGGGATCCAACGTTCAGACATATTTCGAGACCGCAACGTACGTTCTCGCCGCGGTTGTTTTGACCTACATGACCTTTTGGATGCAACGACACGCGAAGGGTTTGGCCAAGGAGTTGGAGCGCCGGAGCGATCTTGCACTTTCGAGAGGAACCCGGTGGGGACTGGGACTTCTCGCCTTTCAGGCAGTTGGTCGCGAGGGACTTGAGACAATGGTCTTCACACTGGCCATTGTCTTCGCCAGTTCGAAGCAAGCGGCGACGCCCATACACGGGAATCTCTTGTTGCTGGGGGCTGGTCTCGGCGTGGCGGTGGCGCTCGTCATTGCCTTTGCCATCTATAAATTGGGCGCCAAACTGAATATGCGTCGATTCTTCAGAGTGCTCGGCACTGTCCTCATGGTCTTCGCGGCCGGACTGCTTTCCGACGCAGTCGAAAACCTGCAACAACTTCGTTGGTTGCCATTCGGCCAACACGTGCTCTGGAACTCATCGGCCGTGGTGTCCGAGGCGTCGAGTTTCGGTGACGTCCTGCATTCGCTCCTGGGCTACGCCGATCATCCGACGCTGCTGCAAGTAATCGTCTGGCTGGCCTATGTCGTCACGAGTACCGCATTCTTCATGCGAATCGGACGGAAGAACGGCGTACGCCCAACGTTGGGGATAAGCACTCCTGCGGCGCCCAGAACTTCCAGCGTCACGCGGGCCTCATCATCTCGGGAGGCATAAGTGTCGAGCAACAACTCCGCAACAGTTGACAGGTACTTGGAGGCAATCTTTTACATCGCCTCGGAGGGTGTGATCGTCCGACCCGGTCGACTCGCAACGTGGTTATCGGTGAGCCCACCGACGGTCACAGAGGCACTGCGACGCCTCGAACGCGACGGTTGGATAAGAATCAAGAAGGACCGAAGCGTTCTACTTACTCCCACTGGGCTCAAGACGGCGTCGAACCTGGTTCGCCATCACCGTATTCTCGAGCGCTGGCTGACCGATGTGCTCGGCCTTGACTGGGCCACCGCGGACGATGAAGCCGATCGGCTGTCTTCGGCGATCTCAGATTTCTTGATTGATCGAATTGACGCCTCGCTGAATCGACCGCTGACCTGCCCACACGGCAATCCGATCCCAGGACGCGAAGCACCTTACGGGAAGTTGATTGCTCTCGCAGACTTGAAGGCCGACACGCTCGCGACTGTTCGACGAATCTCCGAGGTTGCCGAGCACGAAGCTCGGGATCTTCTCCTGATGCTCGCCGAACACGCGATCGGGGAAGGCAGCGAAGTTCGGGTGACTGAATCAAAGTTGGGGTCTCATGACGTCGCCGTCATGATCGCGGATGAGCCGATTGCGCTTTCGATAGAGGCCGCTCAACTCATTTGGGTTGAAGTTGCAGCGTGAGCCGGGGTTATACCGAGCTGGAGTTGGTGCTTCACGGATGCACGGTCAGGGGGTCTCGATATCGATTCGCGGAGGTGGGTTGCAGATTCGTGCTCCCTGGATTACCTCGATCGTGACGCCCACCGAATCGTTCAACCTTCAAACTACGTAGGAGAGGAAAGTTCTTGCGATCTGCGAGGGCGCGACGGGTGTTGGTGTCAGTTGTGGCGGTGGGACTAGGCGCCAATTTGCTGGTGCCCTCACTGTTGGCGTCCTCCAAGTCGGCGCCTCTCCGAGGGTCGGAGTTGTCCCTGTTGGCTTCGACTGCCTATGGCCCGGTGCTCGTGGTTGGGGGTGGTGCACTCAATGATTTCCCCTCTACGAATTCAGCGAGGACTTTAGCGGGAGATTTGGCTGTCGCACGATCTCGAACAAGCTAGTCACGGCCGAACCACGGAAGGTAGCGGGCCGTGGCAGGTTGTGGTTAACCGTTCAACAAATAGTTGACTTTTGTCACTACCTGTGCGAGTAGGCGATCCGTATTCTGGTGGTGGGGAGTGGTGCCATTAACCCGGGACGGGGTGGTGGCTACTCCAGTGAAAATGGTTTGGGGGACGAGATGCCACTATCGGAGCATGAGCAGAAGATCATTACCGAGTTAGAAGAGTCGCTTTACAAACAAGATCCTCGGTTCGCCAAGAGTGTCGACAAAAGCAATGTTTCCGCGCTGGCCCGGCAACGTACGTGGTGGGGCGCTGCGGGCTTCATCGTTGGGCTCATGATTACGCTCGCTTTTTTCACGCAGTCGATTCTGTTGGGGCTGGTCGGGGTCGGCGTGATGGGCCTCTCGGCACTTCTGCTTGAACGTAACGCTCGACTCATGGTTGACGCCTCACGGTCGCTCCAGCATCACTTGCATGAATGATCGGCAACTGCGTCGCGGGTTTATCAGCCGTTATGCCTATCGGGGCATATTGGTCAGGCCGTAGTGGTCCCAAACGGACGATTTGATGACTTTCGCCCCTGACTGAAAAATTGCGAAGCCACCAGAATATGGTCAGGTTCAACAACGTGAAGGAAGGTTTGACATGGGCTGTAAAAAATCCGAAGAACAGGGATACGCCGCGCTTTCAATCGTCGTTCCGGCGATTGCATTCTTTGGGGCGCTCGTTGGCTTAAGCGCATGCGTGAAGCACCGTCGACGCTCAGACAGGCATCATCGGAATTGCGGTTGTCAATGCGGTGAGCAGCACGAGCACCGCAACGGGCATGGCTGTGGCTGCGACAACGGGGGTGCTCCCCGCCATGGACACGGGCCTGGACGCCACCGGATTGATCCCATGAGGATTCTCGATAAGCGTTTTGCGAGTGGCGAGATTGACGAAGAAGATTACCAGCGTCGACGTCAGGTGATCAAAGAAAATTCGTAGTTGAATCGTCGACGGGCCGCCGTCGATAACGGCCACGGTGGTTGATTTTTCTCAACTTGGCAGTTGGCCCTCACGTATTGATAACGATTGCGTTCGACTGACAGACATCGCACTAGGGTTTCGCGCGAAATACGAACGTTCGCGGCGACGCTGGTACGAACGGGGCCAATGACTTCGGAGTGGACGTTGGAAGCCGGGAAATGCATTAGATGCGACGATTCAGCCCTCACGGTTGGACTACTTGACTTTTTCGCGCAGGGCTCACGATTGTCGACACCCTGTCAGCGTTGGCCGAACCTTGCTGGTGAGAACTCCATCGGTGCTCGTGGCGTCTAGCCAGAGCTTCGGTTATGGCGAAATAAACGCGCGGTTCTTCGCGCAACTGCCCATCATCGACGTGTGCCTGTTCCATGGGCTCATCTTCCACGAGGATCGACTGCGCAAGCAACCCATCCACCAGAGACGGGCTCTCAACCTCGTCAAGCTCTGATTTCATCTTCTTCATGATGAAAACCGCACCGAAATGCCTCTAGTTCGCCTCATGATGTTTGAGGCAATTGATGACGCCCCCCTACTTCTCCCTCATCTCAGGAGTAGGGCCCCCCGTTCTCTGTACGGGTTTTCAAGCGACCAAATTCAACGACACGAGTATACGAAAACCATCACAACCTCCCCGGCTTCGTTCAACCGTCTAGCCAGCAACGCCACCGACGACGTCGAGTCAGGTGCGCTTGATCTCGATCCGGTGCTTCGATTCGCCCGCAGATCCGGCCGGCACCGGCATTCGAACTTCGAGCACCCCGTCCTTGTAGGTCGCCTCAATCTTTGACTCGTCGACTCCCTTGGGAATCGAAACACTCCTGGTCAGTGACCCGTAGCGGAACTCGCTGCGGTGCACGTGGCGACCAGTGTTCTCGTGCGACTCCGACTTCTCGGCACTAATCACCAACTCGTCGCCCACGATCTCGATTCGTACATCCTCGTCAGGGTTTACGCCTGGCAACTCGGCGCGAACTACAAGTGAATCACCGTCGTTGCACTCCTCAACCTTGAAGGGCCGACGCCATTCGCCGTCGCGGAACATCTCGTCGAGCCACGCCCATGAGGGCCAGGACAGATTGCTCCACACAGGGACGTCAATTTCCTGATTTGAAGTCTTGGAAAGTACCATCTCTCCTCATTTCTTTGGAGCAGGCGCGAACTCCACCTGAGGTTGCGCCACTACCCCAAGATTGACGATAGGAAGCATCCGCGCAGAGCTCTAGTGCCGAAAGTCACTATTTTTTCGCACAGGTGACCACAACTTCTCCACAGCTTTGAAGCCTTTGCCGAATCAGACGAGAGCGCCGATGAGGTTCCATTGCTCGCCAAGGACTCTTGTCGCACTGGCCGTTCACCCGAGTCTCGATTCCGGTATCTGGGCAGGAATTCCAGAATGTCGAGCTCCATTAGTCAACTGGTTGAAACGCAGGTCAGGTCACATCTGCAAACCCGGGCGATTCGTTGATCCATATTTCGTTGGGGTTGAGGAAAGGGACTGAGGGAGCGCGGTAGGATTGTTAGTACCGTTACAATCTCGCACGATGGAGGGGTCCTTGGCTCTTCGGCGCACTGTGTATCGTTACTACGAACACCGGCTGGCGAACGCGCTGCCCGCCGAGAACTTACCCCGGCACGTCGGAGTAATTCTGGACGGGCATCGCCGCTTCGCTCGCGAGGTCACTGATGGCGAGTACCGCGCAAGCTACGAAGCGGGCATGGCGAAACTTGAAGAGTTGCTCACGTGGTGCGCGGAACTCGGAATAAAGGCCGTGACCGCGTGGGTGCTCTCGACGGAAAATCTGCGCCGCCCCGCCGACGAGTTGGATCCCTACTTCGAAGTGTTAATCGAACTCTTCAATCGGCTTCCGAAGTTGGCGGAGCGCCTGCACTTCTCGTTATCCGTGAGCGGGAGCCTTGACCTTCTGCCCCCCGAACTCGCGCTGGCGGCGAAGCAGGCGGTCGACCGGATTGGACTGGTCAGTACACCTCATATGGACGTCAATATCGCTCTTTGTTACGGGGGGCGACAAGAGGTCGTCGACGCGTGCCGTTCTCTGGTCACTGACCTCTTAGCGGGGGGCGTGGCACCCAGTGACCTGGCGGAGTCGATCGACGCGGAAGGTCTGGCCCGCAACCTTTACGCCGCTGATCTGCCCGATATTGACCTCGTGATTCGCACGAGCGGCGAGTCTCGTCTCTCGGGCTTCCTACTGTGGCAGTCAGCCTTCGCCGAGTTTGCCTTCGTTGATCCCTACTGGCCGGCGTTTCGCAAGGTGGACCTGCTGCGCGCCCTGCGTGACTTCACGCGTCGCGAGCGACGTTTCGGAGCGTAAGGACGCTGTTTCGCAAGGGGTGCGCATTTGAAGTCCCCGTTGTCTCCAGCTTGTTTCACTCTTCCTTTCCTTCACCAGACGTATTTCTTGGCGGCGACGGTGCTGCGGACCGCTCGATTCTCGGCCCCGGCACTTTGGAGTGGGGAAGGGGATGCCCGTGGTCGGTGTTGTCTGAAAGTCGGACTGGTCCGTCGGACGATCAACCGTATTTCCACGAAATGGATTATTTGAAACACTCCAGAGTTCCTGCGTCACTGGCGGGCCTGCTCAAGTCGCCAGGGCTAGGGGAGCGATGCAACCCCAGAAGACCTCGCAGTCTTGGAACGGATGTCTCAATCGTTCGCCAAGCGCACGAGTCGGCAACTCGCGAAGTTTGACACGTCCACCCGTGCGCAGGATGGCCCGGCGGTAAATGCCCGCGGCCAATCGTGCGACACCGACCGTGCAGGCACTACTGATGAGTGCCGACGTGTCGGTTGAATCTTGGGGGACCTCACTGGGGAAGACACCACTTGTGCGGCGTGATCAGGTGACTGATCGAGTCGGGCCCCCACGAACCTCTGGCGTACCGTTCCACCGGTGGTGGCGATTCGAGCAAGGGTGCGGCGACCTTCCACAGTTGCTCAATTCCGTCGGAACGAGTGAAAAGTGAACGGTTCCCGAGCATCGCTTCAAGAATGAGGTGTTCATACGCCTCGAGATTGCTTGCGGCCTGGAACGAGTCCTTGTAGTGGAACGTCATTTCGGCTGAATCAAGGTGCATTCTCGGTCCGGGCTCTTTGGCGAGAAAGTGCGCGTGGATTGATCCGGGGTCGGCGAAGTCAACGACGAGCTTATTGCCCCGCCACTCGGGTGCTTTCTTGCTCATTGGAAAGAGCCTCATGACCGGCTCATCGAATCCGATGGTGATGACTTGGCGGCTCTCGGCGAGACACTTTCCGGTTCGCAGGTAGAAAGGAACACCTTTCCATCGCGTGTTTTCCACCTCGGCTCGAAGTGCCACAAACGTCTCGGTCTGAGAGTCTGGCGCGACCCCGCGTTCCTCGAGATACCCGTCGTACTGCCCGCGAACGACGTGGGCGGGATCGATGGGACGAATTGTCTCGAAGACCTTGTGGACTTCGTCGCGGAGCGGTCGAGCCTCAAGTGAGGTGGGCTGCTCCATCGCGAGAAAGCCCAGCACTTGAAAGAGGTGGGTCACCACCATGTCGCGAAAGGCTCCGGTCTCTTCATAGAAGGCGCCGCGACCCTCAATCGAAAGTGTCTCGGGCACGTCGATCTGCACGAAACAGACGTGGTCACGGTTCCAGAGAGGCTCGAAGAGCCTGTTGGCAAAGCGCAAGGCGAGGATGTTGTCGATGGACTCTTTGCCGAGGAAGTGGTCGATGCGAAAGATCTGGGTTTCGTCGAAATTCGCCGTGAGCACGCCGTTCAATTTCTTCGCCGAGGCGAGGTCCACGCCGAAGGGCTTTTCACAGATGACGCGCGAGTTCTCATTCAGGCCGCTCGATCCGAGCATCTCGACCATGGCAAGCACGGCGTCGGGTGGCACGGCGAGGTGGAAGAGTCGTCGCACAGTGCCGCCGATGGACTTCTCCGCGTCGATGACGTCTCTTTGCAGTTGGGTGGAGTCATCAGGGTCCGCGACGGCGAAAGAGAGCGAAGCTTCGAACTCGTCCCAGACCTCACCTTCGGGAGTGTTCGTTCCGAACTGACGGACCGCGTCCCTCGCGTACGTACGGAACTGGTCGGTGGTCATGGCGAACGCCGTTGGCGCGGAACCAATGATTCTGAACCGCTCCGGGAGCAGGCCCGCCATGGCCAGGTGGAACAGTCCGGGGATGATCTTTCGGCGCGCGAGATCGCCCGTCGCGCCAAAGAGCACGATGACGTGGTTGTCGGGAATCTCGGACTCCATCTCGGCCGCTCGTGAACTCACTTACTACCTCCCTTAACGAGGTGGCGAACACCGTCGCCACTTCCAACGATCACTTCGCTGACCATCTCGGGGCTGAAGAGGCCGTGTTCGATGACACCGGGAGTCTGCGATAGACGCTTCGCGAGGGCCGCGTACTCCTGGACGTCGCCGAAGAAGTCGGCGATGACACCTCCATCCGGGCTCGCAGGAGCGTCACGAAGCACGGTGGGCTCGATCCGCGAAAGTGTTGATGCGAGGCCGAAGGCCATGAGCTCCAACGGCACCGGCGCGCGAAGTTCAGCGACGAGCTTGGTGGAGTCAACGATCACGACGAAACGGGTGGCGGAGGCGGCGACAACCTTCTCACGAGTGTGCGCGCCACCCCCGCCCTTGATGAGCCAACCATCAGAGGACACCTGATCGGCGCCGTCGATGGCGAGATCGAGTTGATTGAGCGTGTCAAAAGGTTGAGTGGCGACGCCGAGTGATCGAGCCCGCGCTTCGGTCTCGGGTGACGTGGCGACATAGACCGCCTTGACGTCACGTCGCGCGAGGGCGCTCAAGAGGTACGCCACGGTCGAGCCGGTGCCCAGTCCCACGCGCATGCCGTCTTGCACCAAGGTGGCAGCGTCCATGGCCGCCAACTGCTTTTCTCGCTCGACGTTCATGACCCGAGTGCCGAGCGGTCGGCCATGATGAGAGAATGTTCCGCTTGCACACGTCCCGCAGTAATCGAGACGTCGCCAGCAACGAGCAACGACAACGGCCGCTTCACGTCGTCCCCACTCACTAGCCAGAGAAGCTGGTGCGCCCGGGCGAGCGCGCGATAGGTCAGCGTCATTCGGCGCAGTCCCGCGTAGGGCGCGGTGAGCGCCACCAACGAATCGGCGACGTCGAGCATGGGGTCTGCGGGCACGAGCGACGCAGTATGGCCGTCGGGACCCAGGCCCAGGTGTACGAGATCGAGGTGCTCGGGCAGTTCTGCGGCATAGCGTTTGGCCGCGGCGTCGAGATCGGCCTCGTCGACCGGCATTGGTTTGATCAGCGCGCAGACTCCGGCGAGGCTCTTGAGTAAGCGGGTCAGGTTGCGCTCGGGGTCACCGGGCGGGGCCACGCGTTCGTCAACTTGATAGATCACGACGTTCTTCCACGGCACGTCGGACCTCGAGAGCTCTTCGAACATCGCCCACGGCGTATGCCCGCCGCTCACGGCGAAGCTGAACGTTCCCGAGATCTCGACGACGTTGCGCGCGAGCTCGGCTACGTAGGACGCCGCCGCCTTCGCCAAGGCGTCACTGTCGGGGTACTCGCGAAGTCCGTGGCGCACCCTAGGAGTTCCTCTCCACGTGGCCACCGAACTCTGATCGCATCGCCGAGAGCACTTTGGCGGTGAACTCGCCAGCGCCGCGCGACTCGAAGCGTTGCCAGAGCGCCGCGCTGATCACGGGAGCGGGAACGGATTCGTTGATCGCCGCCTCGACGGTCCAACGACCTTCGCCCGAATCAGAGACGCGACCGCTGAAGTCGCTGAGTTCGGGCGAGCGGGCGAGGGCGTCGGCGGTGAGATCGACCAGCCACGAGCTGACGACCGAACCGTGTCGCCACAGCTCGGCCACCTCGGCGACGTCAATGTCGTACGAGTAGAACTCGGGCTCGCGCAAGGGCGACGTCTCGGCGTCGGCGTCGACTTTGCGCTGGCCGACGTTGGCGTGCTTGAGGATGCTCAAGCCCTCGGCGATCGCGGCCATCATTCCGTACTCGATGCCGTTGTGGACCATCTTCACGAAATGGCCAGCCCCGTTCGCACCGCAGTGCAAATAGCCTTCGCTCGCGGTACCGATGCGAGATCGCCCCGGCGTCGGGACCGTGCCGTCACCACCGGGGGCAATGGTCTTGAAGAGTGGATCAAGGCGGGCGACAACCTCGTCCTCGCCGCCGATCATGAGACTGTAACCGCGCTCGAGTCCCCAGACCCCGCCGCTCGTCCCGCAGTCGACGTAGTGCACGCCGCTCTTCGCGAGCTCTTTCGCGCGAACGATGTCGTCTTGGTAGAAGGAGTTGCCGCCGTCGATGACGACGTCGTCGCTCGAGAGATGGACAGTAAGTTCGTCCAAGGTGCTCTGGGTGATCGCGGCGGGCAGCATGAGCCAAATCGTGCGCGGCCCGTCGAGCTTCGCCGCCAAGTCCTCGAGGGATGTCGCGCCCACCACTCCGTCACCCGCGAGCGCTCTCACCGCCTCGGGGTTGACGTCGTAGACCACACAGTGGTGTCCATCGTTGACCAGACGGCGAACGAGATTTGCTCCCATCCGACCCAGCCCCACCATTCCGAGCTGCATTGGCTTAGTCGACGGCATGGGTCTTCTCTTTTCTCTTCAGTGCTCGATAGTGCTCGATCAGTGCGTTGGTCGAGGAGTCGTGGGCGAGCACGGGCTCGGTACCGGCCTCGAGTTCGGGGATGATCTTTACCGCAAGTTCCTTGCCGAGCTCGACGCCCCACTGGTCGAAGGAGTCGATTCCCCAGATGGCGCCCTGGGTGAAGACCGAGTGTTCGTAGAGGGCAATGAGCGATCCGAGCAGTCTGGGGCTGAGTACTTCGGCGAGGAGCACGTTCGTCGGTCGGTTCCCCTCCATGACCCGATGGGCAACGACGTCCGCGGGGGTCCCCTCCGCTCGAATCTCCGCCTCGGTCTTTCCAAAGGCCAGCGCCTGGGCTTGGGCGAAGATGTTCGACGACAAGATGTCGTGGTGTTCTCCCAGGGGGTTGAGGCTCTTCGCAAAGCCAATGAGGTCCACGGGGACGATCGTCGTGCCCTGGTGGATGAGTTGGTAAAAACTGTGCTGACCGTTGGTGCCCGCCTCGCCCCAGTGAATCGCTCCGGTGTCGTAGGAGAGTATCGTGCCGTCGAGGGCGACGTGCTTGCCGTTCGACTCCATGGTGAGCTGCTGGAGGTACGCGGGCAGTCGCTTGAGGTACTGGTCGTAGGGCATGACCCCCGCCGTTTGACAGCCGAGGAAGTTGCGGTTCCACACCGCGAGCAGTCCCATCAGCGCGGGAAGATTCCGTTCGAGCGGCGCCGATCGAAAGTGCTCGTCCATGGCGTGAAAGCCGTCGAGCAACTCCTTGAAGCCTTGGGGGCCAATCGCGAGCATGGTCGAAAGCCCGATGGCGCTGTCCATTGAGTAGCGTCCGCCAACCCAGTCCCAGAAGGGGAACATGTTCGCCACATCGATTCCGAACTCCGACACCTTTTCAGCGTTCGTCGATACCGCCACGAAGTGCTTGGCCACCGCGGAAGAGTCGCCGATTTGTTCGAAAAGCCAGTTGCGAGCGGATTTGGCGTTGGTCAAGGTCTCCAGAGTGCCGAAGGTCTTCGACGAGATGATGAAGAGCGTCTCGTCGGCCTGGAGGTCGCGTACCGCTTCGGTCAAGTCGGTGGCATCAACGTTGGAGACGAATCGGAACGTGAGGTCGCGTTGCGAGTAGTAGCGCAACGCCTCGTACGCCATGACCGGTCCCAGATCCGAGCCCCCGATACCAATGTTGACGATGTTCTTGATGCGTTTGCCGGAGTGACCCTTCCATGACCCGTCCCGTACTCGAGTACAGAAGTCGGCCATTTGATCCAGAGCGGCGTGGACCTCTCGAACGACGTCGACGCCGTCCACGACGAGCGAGGACTCCTCGGGCATTCGAAGGGCGACGTGGAGCACGGCGCGGTCCTCGGACACGTTGATGTGCTCGCCGCTGAACATCTGGTCGCGACGCTCGACGAGTCCCGACTCGTGGGCGAGTTGGAAGAGCAGTTCCATGGTCTCGTCGGTGACCCGGTTTTTGGAGTAGTCGAGATAGAGGCCCTCGGCCTCGGCGATCATTCGGGTCCCGCGAGTCGGATCGTGCGCGAAGAGCTCACGCAAATGACGCGGAGCGATCTCGGTGTAGTGGGCTTCGAGGGCCTTCCACGCGGGACGTTGTTGTAATGGCGATGTTGTCATGTGTGCCCCTGTCGGTTAGTTCATCGTTGAGAGTTGGGCGTCGATTTTCGAGAGCAGTTCCGACCACGAATTGCTAAACGACACGGCTCCATCATTTTGCAGTTTGAGGGCGAGCGCATGCTTGTCGACACCGGCCGAGGCGAATCGAGCGAGCCGCGCGTCGCAGTCGCCGCCATCTCGAGCGAGGGGTTCGCCGACCTCGCCGTGTTCGAAGAACGCTTCGAGCGTGGCGTCGGGCATGGTGTTGATGGTGAAGGGCGAGGCGAGCCCGTGCACGTACAGCGTGTCCGAGGCGTTGGCGTCCTTTATCTTGGTGCTCGCCCACAACAGACGCTGCGCGCGGGCGCCGGCGTTCTCGAGGCGCAGGAATCGATCGGACTCAAGAACGTCACGGTAGGCACGGTACGCCTCCAGTCCGACCGCGAGACCAAGTTGGTTCTTCAGGTCTTCGGGCACGGACGAGTTGGCTTCGCCGTCCCAGCGCGAGATGAACACCGACGCCACCGAGCCCACCGAAGGGCTCAGCCCGGCATCGATGCGACGCTCGATGCCACGCATGTACGCATTAGCGGCGGCGAGGTACTGGTCGGCGTCGAACAAGAGCGTTACGTTCACGGGTACGCCGAGCGCGATGCACTCTTCGATCGCTGGGATTCCTTCGGGGGTGCCGGGGATCTTGATGAAGAGATTGGCCCGATCCGCCCGGTCGTGCAGGGCCGTCGCCGCCTCGATGGTCCTGTCGGTGTCGTGGGCGAGACGGGGCGAGACTTCCAACGAGACCCAGCCGTCGACGCCTCCGGAACGTTCGTAGACCGGCACGAAGAGGTCGGCGGCGCGCCGCAGGTCTTCGATGGCGAGCCCGAAGAAGATCTCCTCACTCGAGAGGCCCGTGTTCGACTGGGCCCTGATGGCTTCGTCGTAGGTGCCCGTGACGATCGCGTTATTGAAGATCGAAGGGTTTGACGTTAGGCCCGTGACGCAGTGGGTGTCGATGTAACGCTGAATCTGGCCCGAGTTGAGCATCTCGCGGGTGATGTTGTCGAGCCAGAGACTCTGTCCGAGTTCGTGCAGTTGCGTCGTTGCTCTCACTGTTGTCCTCTCCTTGCGACCAGGGTTTCGCGCGCCACGCGATAGGCGCTATCGGCGGTGAACCCGAACTTCGTTTGCAGTTCCCTTAAACGCGCTGAGGCGCCGAGGGTGTGCATACCAACTATGGCACCCCGATCTCCAACGGATCGGTGCCAATCGAAGATGGTGGCCCGTTCAAGGGCGACTCCAGCAATGACGTCGGTGGGCAGGACACTTTCTCGGTGCACGGGTGACTGGTGGTCGAACAGTGTGCGCCCCTCACGATTGAAGCGAGCGCCGAGCCATCGCCCCGCCATCGTCATACCCACCGACATGGCGACACCTGGACCGAGTGAGCCCGTCGTTGCCTCGACCCCACGAATGGTGTTGATGGACGGGGCCTCGGGGCCAGTGTCGGGCGCCACTACCCGCTACAGATCCTGCGCGAGGTGAGTGATGGAGGCATCGTGGCCGATGGCGAGGTCGCGCGTTGGATCCGACTCCACGCCGTTGCGCGCGAAACGACGTTCCCATGATGTTTCGCTGACCATTCCCCACGGCAACGGAGTTTTCACCATAGAAGTGACCTTATGGTTCGAATCGTGAAACCGGTCCCTCGACGGGTCTAGGGACGCGTCGTGGAGTGAAAGTCGCTCCACGAAAGGGCTCTTGCCAATCTGTTGGCAATCAACGATCTTCGATCATTCAGTTGAAGTCGATTGATTGTACGAGATGGCCGCGGCGCGGGGTAACCAACGCGACCAGTCAGTTCGACGTGGGCGGGTCCGCGACCGCGATCTGCGGGATGGACGAAGGGATGTCGAGCCGAGCCACGCCGATGCGAAAGTCGTTCATCCCGTAGTAGACATCGAACCGGTCAGGCTCGCCAAGATCGTCGCGCCGGTCGATGCCGGTCGGAAAGACGACATCGGAGGTGGTTCCACGGGGTTTCTCGGACGGCTCAGGCACGAGGACCGGCTCTTGCGACCGGTAGCAGAGTACTTGCGGATTATCCTCCAAGAGCACCATCACCCCCGCCGAGTAGGTCAACCTCGAATCCTCGCTGCTGGACAGCGCAGCACAACTCACGCCGTGGTAGATGATCAGCCAACCGTGCCGGGTGAGCATCGGCGGGGTGCCGGCGCCGATCTTGAGGCTTTCCCACTCGGATACCGGTGACACCAGGCGATGGTGCGGGGTGAAGTGATTCAACTGGTGCGGGTCGCTCCCGGAGATGACCTTCTGGGTATACGAGATCCAGATACTCTCACGGTGGAGATCGACCCGGCGCCCCTCGTCGAGCAGCACCACGTCCTCGGGAAGTGTCCCTGGGAAGAGCGGGCGGTGCAGCAACCCGAGCTCGACGTGTCCCGAGGGGCTCGGAATGGCGACGGGAAAGACGCTGGCGTCCTTGTTATCGATGTTGTCGAAGGTTATGCCCTCGAAGGACTCGAAGGTGACGAGTCCAAGGCGCTCCCAGCTGAGCAAGTCCGTCGAGGTCGCGACGGCGATGCGAGGTCCCTGGGGCGAAAAGGCCGTGTAGGTCATGACGTAGAGCGCGAGGGGTTCGACGTAGGTCACGCGGGGGTCCTCGCAACCGCCTCCGCCATCGGGCCTAAGTTCGTACGGCATTTGGGGCTCGAGGGCGATGCCGAGCCGTTCGACGCCGCAAGGGTCGCCGGAGTCATCGAAGAGGACCCGGAGAATCCCAATGCGCGAGAAATTGCCCGCCCCCACGATTCTTGGAAAGAGATAGAGTCCGCCGTCGGGGCCACGAATGGCGGCGGGGTTGAGGATTCCCTCCACCTCGTGCGGGTTGCCCGGCTCGGGTTCGATGACGAGTGCGAGCGGTCGCATCATGAAGTGGCTCACGAAACCTTCTTCGACGACGTCATCTGGATTAAACCGTTGCCCAAGCACGCGATGACCGCCTGGATGACGTGGGCGGTCTCGCGGGGGTCTCGAACCTGAATCGAATCGACGCCCGCCTCTTGGACCGGGTAGTCGTTGCCCCCCACGAAGATCGCGTCGCCGGCGAAGAGCATCTCGCTCAGGGAGAATCCCAAGTGTTCGCGAAGTTTGCCGATGCCGTAGGCCTTGTCGATACCTGGTTTGGTCACGTCAATGGAGGTTGTACCACCCATGTTGATAGCGAACGCGGGCAGGAGCGGACGAAGGATCGCCGCAATCTTCTCGCGTTTGGTGAAGTCGGGATCCCACTTCTCCTTCTCGCTGAGGGGGGCCTCTTGGCCGAGCACCGAAAGCGTGATCTGGCTGCCACGGTCCTCAATCGCCGCGCCCCAGATCTTCGCCACCGCTTCGCCTGACTGCTCGAGTGCTTTGTGGAGTGATGAGACGATCAGTTGTCGCTCTTGGTCGTTGAGATCTTCGGAGTAGATCCTGGTCCACCCTCCGACGAAACGGAAGAACTGCGTTCCACACGTAGGGAGCAGGAAGAGATTCTCGAATCGGTCATCCCCGGGCAGGTTTTCGAGCAGCTGCCTCTCGAACTGCGGCCATCCGCCCCCCGAGATGACGGCAACCTTCATGACCCCGAGCAGGTCATAGAGCAAGCCTGCAACGTCGCCGCTGACTGCGGACTTGCTTTCGGCGAGAGTGCCGTCGAGATCGAAAACAAAGAGCTTCTTCGTGGGGCCTCCCCTGATTGCGCGCGAATCTTGAAGAAGGATCGGTGCCTTGCTCGCTCGTAGGTCTGAAAATAACCCTAGTGACCCCACGTCAAGATAGTGCGCTCGGCCCTCTACCCGGAGCTTGAGGTTCGACGAAATCGTGGCCGAACGATCTCAATGACGACGCGCGGTGACCTATCGGCTGCTCGTCTGATTTGACTGTTGCGTGTTCGCAGGAGTCTCGGGCGCGATCATCGCCTGGCGCTGACAAGTACATCGACAAGCGAGCCCAGCGTTGTCGAAGGTACCTGTGAAGAGTGCATCGTCACTCGTCTCTGTGTATTTCGAGCAACGGGCGTCGCCCGTTCAAGAGGCAACGACCGAAGTTGGCGCCCAAGGGCGGACCGGCGTCGGGTTTGCTACAACGGTCCTGTGGCTTGTAACTCGGCCACTATCTGATTGACTATTTCGTCAGGACTCGCCTCGATGTCGACGCGTATTCCTAGTTCATCGTTTTGCAGAGGCTCGAGGTTTGCGAGCTGCGACGCGAGTAGTGAGGGCGCCATGAATCCAACCTTTCGATCATCAACTCGCGCTTGAAGAACCGCTGCTGGTCCGTCGAGAAAGACAGTGAACACGCTGGGAACGTACTGACGTAAGACGTCGCGATAGGTTCGCTTCAGGGCGGAACACGCGACGACCGAACTTTGATGGTTTGATTCTTGGTCCTTGATTCGCTGCCCGACCGAGTTCAACCAGGGCCATCGGTCCTCGTCACTGAGCGCGTGGCCGGTCGACATCTTTGCGACGTTGTCCGCAGAGTGGAGCGAGTCCGCATCAATGAACTCGGCACCTACTCGGCTCGCCAGGGCCAGAGCGATCGTGCTCTTACCCGAGCCCGACACGCCCATGACCACGATTGACCCTATTTCGCTCGCCTTGTTCATACCCACTTTTCTTGCGAACCCTATGCAGGGTAACGCGCGTATCGCGACTCGAGCCATTTCCATTGGTCAACCCTGAAGCAATCCACGATTAGCTGACGATGGGCGTTGAGCGGGAGGAACTGCTTTACGGATCACGACAGGGGAGGCGTTATCGTCGCAGTAGATAACTCACAGCGATATGGGCCGTATACCGCCCTGAGTTATCTACGCGTGGATGAATCTGGTGGAACTTAAGCGATGTAGAAAGTCTTGATATTTACAAACTCGCGAATTCCGACTGCGGAGAGCTCTCGGCCGTAGCCGGACTTCTTGATTCCACCGAAGGGAAGTTCTGGAGTCGAGGCCACGATGGCGTTCGCGAAGACCATGCCCGATTCAATACCGGCAATGGCCTTATCAATCTCGGCTTGATCAGTTGCCCAGATCGAACCACCAAGACCCCACTGCGTCGAATTGGCCAGAGTGATTGCCTCGTCGAGATCGTTCACGACGTCGACGATTGCCACGGGACCAAATAGTTCTTCGCAACCGGCGCGCGAATCCCTGGGAACGTTGGTGAGAACCGTCGCCGGGTAGTAGTAACCCTTTCCTTCGATCTTCTTTCCGCCGGTACGCACTACCGCACCCTTGGCGACGGAGTCCTGGACCTGCTCGTCGATGAGATCACGTTGCTCTGCGTTCACGAGCGGTCCGAGCACCGTTGAGGGGTCCATGGGGTCGCCAACCACCACGGCACTCATGGCCGCCACGAAGCCCTCGATGAACTCGTCCGCGCGATCCTTCACGACGATGAAGCGCTTCGCTGCGATGCAGCTTTGTCCGTTGTTCTGAACCCGGGCGGTGACGGCCTTGGCGATCGTCAACTCCAGGTCGGCCGAACTTCCGACGATAAATGCGTCGGATCCGCCGAGTTCGAGCACACACTTCTTCAAGTTGGCACCGGCGAGGCCGCCAACTCTTTGACCCGCGCCCTCAGATCCCGTGAGCGTCACGGCCGCGATCCGGTCGTCGGCGATCATCGCGGACAGTCCATCGTGGGAGAGGAAGAGATTGGCGAAGACGCCGACGGGGAAGCCCGCGCGAAGGAACAACTCCTCTAGAAATTTGCCCGAACCCGGAACGTTGTGGGCGTGCTTCAAGATGCCGACGTTGCCGGCCATGAGACCGGGAGCGATGAAACGAATCGCCTGCCACAGCGCGTAGTTCCAAGGCATGATGGCGAGCACGGTTCCCAGAGGTTCGTAACGAATGCCGCTGCGTGAGGCTGGTGAGGAGATTTCCTCGTCGCTGAGCAGCGCCTCGGCGTGCTCGGCGTAATAGCGCATGGTCGACGCGCACTTGCTGACTTCAGCCTTCGCCGAAGCAAAAGTCTTACCCATCTCCGAGGTGAGCAACTTACCGACGACGTCGACCTCGTCTTCCAAGATCTCGGCGGCGCGAATCATCAGCACCGCGCGCTCTTTGAACGAGGTGGCGCGCCAACTCCTAAAAGCGGTGACCGACGCGTCGAGCGCGGCCTCAATCTCTTCAGGGGTGTGATTGGGGTACTCAGCAATCACTTCTTCGGTGGCGGGATTAATGGCTGTAAATGACATGGTTTCATTATGTCCTTTTTGCGAGGTAGTTGTCATATCGAGGTCCGCGCACGAGGCGGGAAGCCTGGCCTTCGCCGCGCCGGGCGTTTTTTGATCGAAGTCGACTACACGACTCTTTGAGGCCCGGAGATCTTCTAGCGAACGTTCCAATGCTTTCGCGCTGAAATCGCTAACCTTCGACGGACCGTAGGTGTTTCGCACTAGCTGCTGATTCCAAAGACCACAAGGGTGACGAATTGCGGCCGAACGAGGACCTGGCGGAATCGCGCCAAATCTCGCACCTACCTTTCGGAACTCGATTCCGCCACCGGGGGATTGGGGAGAAGCAGACCAGAACCTCGCCGAAAGGCCAGGTCATGGACCGAGCAGGGTCGTCGAACTATCGAGCGTGTCCGTCTGAGTCAAAAACTCCGACCAGGGTGGGTGCATGACTCGTGGTTTCGTACTTCGTAATGGCCGCTTCTCGACGCATAGTGAGTCCGATGTCGTCCCAGCCATGGAGCAGACGTTCGCGAGTCATGGGGTCGAGCTCGAACGATCGCTGCCACCCGGCCTCTGGAACCTCGACCCGCAATTGATCAACATCGATGACGACCAGACGCGTCGCGTCGTCCTTGATGAGTTGAATCAGTCCTTCGACATCGACCTGAGGTAGTTGGACTATGACCAGCCCCTGTTTGGATGAGTTGTTGCGAAAGATGTCACCAAAAGAGGGAGCGATAACCGCGACGAAACCGTAGTCCATCAATGCCCACACTGCGTGTTCACGTGAAGAGCCGGTTCCGAAGCGCGGCCCGGCAATCAATATTGATGCACCCACGTAACTTTGATCGTTCAGAACGAACGACGGGTCGTCGCGCCATTCGCTGAAAAGCCCCCGGCCAAATCCCGTCCGCTCTACGCGCTTCAGCCAGTCCGAAGGGATGATCTGGTCCGTGTCGACGTCGGAGCGTTCAAGGGGGACGGCCCGACCTTCCAATACGCGAACCGGCTTCATGGCCCGACCTCGCTGGGTGCCGCGAAATGGCCCTTGATGGCGGTCGCCGCGGCGACCGCCGGGGAGACGAGGTGCGTACGACCGCCTCGACCTTGGCGGCCCTCGAAGTTTCGGTTGGTCGTCGAGGCACTGCGCTGACCGACTTTAAGTTGATCGGGATTCATACCGAGGCACATGGAACAACCCGGCTCGCGCCATTCGAAACCGGCGTCAAGGAAGATCTTGTCGAGACCTTCCGATTCGGCCTGCTTTTTTACCCGATGCGAGCCCGGAACAATGAGCGCGCGAACACTGCTGGCGACACGCTGCCCTTCGACCACCGCGGCCGCGGCGCGGAGGTCTTCGATGCGCGAATTGGTGCACGAGCCAATAAAGACCACGTCCACCTCGATATCGCGAACGGGCGTGCCCGGCGTGAGGCCCATGTAGGCGAGTGACCGCTCCGTGGCGTTTTTCTGATCCGGGTCGTCGAACTCATCGGGCGATGGGACCATTCCGCTCAGCGCGACGACTTGGGCCGGATTCGTCCCCCACGTAATGGACGGCACGAGCTTAGATGCGTCGATGACGAGCTCCGCATCGAAGACCGCATCATCGTCACTGACGTACGTGCGCCAGTGATTCGCAAGCGCTTCGAATTCCTCACCCTGGGGAACGCCCGGACGACCGCGCAGGTAGTCAACGGTGGTCTCGTCGACCGCGACGAGACCGGCGCGTGCGCCGGCCTCAATGCTCATGTTGCAGACCGTCATGCGACCCTCCATCGAAAGATCGGTGATGGCTTCGCCGCGGTACTCGATCACGTAGCCGGCTCCTCCGCCGGTGCCGAGCGTGCCAACGATGGCGAGCACAATGTCTTTCGCGCTCACTGCGGCCGGCGCCTTTCCCTCGACGGTGACGGACATGGTCTTGGCCTGTTGCTGGGGGAGGGTCTGCGTGGCGAGTACGTGTTCCACCTCGCTCGTGCCGATGCCAAAGGCGAGAGATCCGAAGGCCCCGTGCGTAGAGGTGTGAGAGTCGCCGCACACAATGGTCATACCGGGCTGGGTCACGCCGAGCTCGGGCCCGATGATGTGGACGATTCCCTGGTTCTCGTGACCTCGAGGAAACACGGTGATACCAAACTCGTGGCAGTTCTCCTCGAGCGCCTCGAGTTGGCGACGCGATACGGGATCGTTGACCGGGGTGGAAATCGGGTCGGTCGGCACGTTGTGATCGGCGGTGGCGAGCGTGCGGTCGGGCCGACGAACGGTACGTCCGTTGAGGCGCAGGCCGTCGAAGGCCTGGGGGCTCGTGACCTCATGGACCAGGTGGAGATCGATATAGAGAAGCGTCGGTTCGCCCTCGGGTGAAGCCACGATGTGCTCATCCCAGATCTTCTCGAAAAGTGTGCGGCCCACGTTTAACGCAGTCCCACGATCTTTAACCGCAACACGCCCGACGGCGCTTCGTAGTCGACAACCTCGTCTATGGACCTCCCGAGCAGCGCCGCCCCGAGGGGCGACGTGGGCGAGGCGACGAGCACGCCATCCGGCTTCTCCTCGATGGAGCCAATGAAGAACTCCTGAAAGTCGTCATCGGCGTCGCCTTCGTAGACCACCTTGACAATGGATGCGTGCTGGACGGTGCCGGCGTTCCCGTCGCGCGCGACGATCTCGTGGTTTCTGATCACGTTGTCGATTTGACGGATTCGTGACTCCATTTTCCCCTGGTCGTCCTTCGCAGCGTGGTAGTCGCCGTTTTCGCTGAGGTCGCCAAGAAGTCGGGCCGCTTCGATCACCCGAGCAATATCGGTACGCCCCACCGTTGTCAGGTGCTCGTACTCGGCTCGAAGCTTGTCCAGCGTCTCTTGGGTGATGCGATGAATTTCGCCCGCCATTGCGTTACCTCAACTAATTGGAGAAGTCCCAATTCTACTAGTGGCCGCCCACCAACCCTTGGTGGGTTTGCTCCCGTACGCTGCGACGGAGCAAAATGGAAGAAACGAGGAGACGAAGAGCAATGAACCAACGCACGTACCGCGTGGCCGTGCTCGGGGGCGATGGCATTGGCCCAGAGGTCACCCGCGCCGCGCTAGAGGTGGTCAGAGCCGCTGGCGTCGCGATTGAGACCACGAACTATGAGTTGGGGGCCGCTCGCTACCTGGCCGACGGCTTCGTGCTCGACGATGCGACGTTGGAAGAACTTCGTGGCTACGACGCCATTCTGCTGGGGGCGATTGGTCCGGCGATCGGCGACACCCGCATCCCTGGCGGGGTCTTGGAACGCGGCCTACTTCTGCGCATGCGTTTCGGACTCGATCTGTACATCAACTACCGGCCCTTTCGAGGGGTTCCCGGTTCGATTGGCGAGGGTTGTGAGTTCGCCATCGTGCGCGAGAATACGGAAGGTCCCTACGCCGGTGAAGGAGGAGTGCTTCGTCACGGCACCCGTCACGAGATCGCGACGCAGGGTTCGGTGAATACCCGCTTCGGCGTGGAGCGATGCGTGCGCTACGCATTCGAGCGCGCGTCAATGTTGGCCCGGCCCAAACTGACGCTCGTACACAAAACCAACGTGTTGACCTTCGCGGGTGAGCTCTGGAGCCGAGTAGTACGAGAGGTTGGTTCCGAGTACCCGAAGGTCGAAGTGGACTACAACCACGTGGACGCTGCGTGCATCTACCTCGTCGAAAGTCCCGAGCGTTACGGCATCATTGTCACGGACAATCTTTTCGGCGACATTCTTTCGGACCTGGCCGGTGCGGTGACCGGCGGCATTGGCTACGCCGCGAGTGCCAATCTGAACCCTGAGCGCGCCAGCGCATCGCTTTTCGAGCCCGTGCACGGAGCCGCCCACGATATCGCTGGGACCGGCCGAGCCAATCCGCTGGCGGCGGTCTCGTCGGCGGTGCTGATGCTCGAGCACCTGGGTGAAGACGAGGCGGCATCGAAGATTGCTCGCGCGGTGCAAGAATTCAATGGTGACGTTGCCACCTTGGGAACTGTCGGAGTTACGAATCAACTAATTGAGAGGTTGTAAATGCCCATAACGCCCACGAAGAAGATCTGGATGGACGGCGTGCTCGTTGATTGGGAGCAGGCGACGACACACGTGCTGAGCCACACGCTGCACTACGGCACCGGAGCGTTTGAAGGAATCCGCGCCTACAAGACGCCCAACGGCGTCTCGATTTTCCGCCTCCGCGAGCACATGCAGCGCCTGCTCAACAGTTGCAAGATCCTGATGATTGACGTCCCGTACACCCTGGACGAACTCTGCGAGGCCGCCAAAGAGGTTGTGCGCGTGAACGATCTCGACGACGGCTGTTACATGCGCCCCCTCGTGTACCTGGGTTATGGCGAGATGGGCATCTACCCGCTCTCCTCTCCGGTCAACGTGGCCATCGCCGCATGGCCGTGGGGAGCGTACCTCGGCGACCACGGGGTCGAGAACGGGGTGCGGATGAAGATCTCCTCGTGGACTCGCCACGCCCCCAACTCCATGCCCACCGCGTCAAAGACGGTAGGCGGTTACGTGAACTCGAGCCTGGCCAAGGTGGAAGCGCTGAAGGCGGGCTACGACGAAGCGATCATGCTCGGGCCCGACGCGCGGATCTCAGAGTGCACCGGCGAGAACCTCTTCATTGTTCGTGACGGGCTACTCATCAGCCCACCCCCTTCAGAAGCGGGCGCGCTGAGGGGCATCACGCAGGCGAGCGTTGTGAAGATCGCGAACGACCTGGGCTACGAGGTGAGTTTCGAAGCCATGCGCCGCGATGACTTGTACTTGGCCGACGAGGCGTTTCTTACCGGTACCGCAGCCGAAGTCGTGCCGATTGCATCGGTCGACGACCGCCTCGTTGGCGACGGTACGCCCGGCCCGATCACGAAGGCGATTCAGTCCAAGTACCACAAGGCAGTCCGCGGTGAGATCCCGGAGTACGAAAGTTGGCTGGCGAGGGTGTAGGTGCTTGCGAGAGATAGTCTCGAAGTGTGACTCAACCAACGTTTTACCCAGTTCCCGCTGCGGGTGAAGTTCGCCCCACCATGACCACGGCGACGCCCGAACTCGCGAGGCCGCCCAAGCCGGGCCTTCAGCGTTCGGCCTCGCGCCTGAGCGGTGCGGGCCACGGCACGCCGGCGCCGGGCGAGGGGTTCGCGCTCACGATCGCTCAGCGGGAAGTAGCCAAGTTGAAGTTCGCCCACGAGCACGATCGTCATGACGTGGAGACTGGCGTCGCCCTCGTCGCCGCCAAGCGGGCGAGCCTCGTTGGTCGCGGCCCAATCCTCAGTGACGTGCAGACCGCACTGGATATCTTCGGACTTCGTGACGCCCCCGTTGTTGACCATGAGCTTTGCGTGGGATTCGCTGGACTCGCCCACAGTTACGCCGCCCAACGTCGATTTGTCGACGCCGTGACCGATGAGCAGTTAGTGCCAACGATCTCTTCTCTCTAATACCCCAACGATTGAAGGAATCAGTATGAGTTTTGACCTGAACAACGAACAGCGCGCATTTCGAGACGTCATGAGAGGTTTTGTCGACGAGCGCATTGCTCCTCACGCCGCCCACTACGACCGCGAACAGATATTTCCCCAGAAGAGTTTCGACGCGTGCGTGGAGATGGACCTTCCGTCGCTGAGTGTTCCCGAGGCTTACGGCGGAGCCGGTGCGGACATGGTGACCCAGGCGATTATGGCCGAGGAGATCGCACGAGGATGCGCGTCAACCTCGGTCACCATGCTCATCTCGAAGTTGGGCATGTTGCCGGTCATGAATTTCGCCTCCGAAGAGATCAAGCACGAGTACTTGCCGAGGATCGCGACCGGTGAGATTCAGGCGAGCTACTGCCTTTCAGAGGCTGACGCCGGCTCGGACGTGGCCGCGATGCGTTGTCGCGCGGTTCGAGATGGCGACGACTACGTCTTGAATGGCTCGAAGTACTGGATTACGAACTCCGAGGTCTCGGACACGTACACGGTCTTTGCGAGCACAAACCCCGAAGCCCGCACCCACGGCATCACGTGCTTCTTGGTGGAGAAGGCCTGGGGGGTGGAGTTCCCGAAGCACGAGGACAAGTTGGGTCTTCGAGCGTCGCCCACTGGTGAAGTGGTCTTTAACGATGTGCGCGTTCCTGCCACGCACCGAATTGGCGAGGAGGGCGATGGCTTCAAGATCGCTATGCACACGCTCGACCGCTCGCGCCCGACCATCGGTGCACAAGCCGTGGGGATCGCGCAGGCCTCGATTGATTACGCCGGTAACTACATGAAGAACCGCAAGGCCTTCGGTGCGCCGATCGCCGACCTGCAGGGACTCCGCTTCATGCTGGCTGACATGGCCATACGAACCGAAGCCGCCCGGGCACTGGTCTACCGCGCGTGCGCCACGATCGACGCCGGCGACCCGGACAACCAACTGAGCTACCTGGGGGCGGCCGCGAAGTCGTTCGCGTCAGACACGGCGATGAGCGTCGCGACCGATGCCGTACAGTTGCTGGGTGGCTACGGCTTCACCAAGGAGTTCCCGGTTGAACGCTTCATGCGCGACGCCAAGATCACCCAGATCTACGAGGGGACCAATCAGGTGCAGCGCGTGGTCATTTCTAAGCACCTCTTGAAGTAGGAACCAATGTCCACCAATACCAGTAGCGCGATTGAAATGATGCGTCGCGGCCTCTTGAAGATCGACGACGCCACCGTTCTCGCGACCGTTGACTCGCTGAATCTGAAGGGAAACAACAAGCTTCAGGCAGTGGTGGGGATGCCGCTGCGCACGCTCCAGCAGCGGCGTGACGTGACGACGTTCGCGTTGAGCGCGCCGATCGCGGCGGTGAAGGGGATGCTGGAACTCTTGGCGATGTCGCCCCTGGAGCAGGTCGTCGAGGCACTCGGGGATCACGCCGATTCGCCCTCCTACGAGCAACTGAGCAACGCGGTCAATGGACTTCTCACCAACGGCCAAACGAACGACGACATTGTTGCGGTCCTGACCTTCGCCATTGGTGAGGAGTTCCCCGCGGCTCCCCACTGCCGGCGTCTGCTCGAGGAACGCCCCGAATTTCAGCTTCCGCCGCTCCCGGACAACGCAGCTCCGGCGTCACTGCTGGTCCCCAAGGAAATCGACGCCGAAGTTCGCGAGCAGCGCCGCGCACGTCGTGAAGAGGAGAAGAAGAGACGGAGTGCCGCGGCGGTTCGTCCGGTTCGGCCCCCTAAAGTAAAACGACCAGAGAAACCCAAGCCGGTGAAGGCCGTGAAGGCGCCGGTCAGGGAGATGGTCGTCGCTGAAGTCGAGCGACGCCGCCTCATCCTCACGCCCGGCGAACTGGCATCGTTCAACCCCGATCACCCGTTGGTTGGCTCAGTGGTGCTCGTCGAGATTCCTTTCGATTCAGTGGACCCGGCTCAGCCCGACCAGAAATCGAAACAGCGTCCCGCCGTCATCGTGGGCGCGTCGAACGAAAGGATTTTGGTTCAGGGTGTGTACTCGAATCAGACTCCGACGAGGGTCCTCTTCCAGCCGTGGCGTCGATTGGGGCTGGATCACGTTTCGTATATTGACAGCTCGCGGGTCTCCTTGGCGGTCGCACCACACGAGATGGAGCATCTCGGCAAACTGTCCGAGGACGAATGGAACACCCTCGTTTGATGGGCGTCCCAAGGGCCACGGCTTCTTGACGTGGCGACGAATGACCTGGACTGACCGGCCGGCCGGCTCCACTCAATCGTGAAGGTCTAGTCGCATCGGGCGAAGCGATGGCGGCTACCTTTCGAGTCGCTACCGATTCTTACGTGGGAGTGACCGGATTCCGATGTCGTCGGAGTAGTACGAGCAGGCCACCAAGAGCGAGCACCACTCCGGCAATCTGCACGCCGAGCGATCCACTGTGGGACTGCTCACCGAGCAGCCAGTGTTCGTCGCCCGCGCGCACGAGGCCCCAGACAATCATCGCGATGCCCGAAATTGCACCGGTAGCACGGGTGGTCCATTTCTTCTCGGTCCAGAGCAACGCGCACCACAGCAGTCCGTCCTCAGCACCTTGAATCAGCGGCACCGGAACACGCTTTCCCACCTGACCGGCGTAACGGATCCCGAACCATTGATGGGTTAGGTGACCACCTCCATCAACCATGAATTGAGGGCCGAGAACTCGCCCCAGTGCCCATCCGGCAACGAGAGCGGGGATGAGGGCATCGGTGAAACCAGCCAGCGAACTTGCGGGCCACCAGCGTCGCTGCAGATAGAGACCGACGGGGAGGGCCAGTGCTATGCCGCCAAAGCTCGCGAGCCCCCCTTGCCACACCGCAATCCAGCGCGCGGGGTGGCCCGAGTAGTAGGACCAGTTGGTGGCAATGTTGGCGAGGCGCGCGCCGACCAGTCCACTCACGACGAGCGCTGCGGCGTACTTCGCGAAGGGATCAGTGCTGAATCCAGCGCGGTCCAAGCGATGTCGGGAGTAGACGTAGGCCACGTACGCCGCGATCGCGAGTCCGAAGCCGTAAACGTGAAAGACCAAGGGTCCCAGATGAAAGGAAGTTGGTACGCCCGACACGCCTAGGCCCGAGGGCGACCGAGACCAACGAATCCGTAGCCAAGTCGAATTGGCGTGATGTGCACTTGGGTTCCGGTCATCTCGGCCTCGATCATTTGGCCGCCTCCCACGTACATCGCGACGTGCTCGTCACCGTTGTAGCCGTAGAAGAGAAGGTCACCAGGTTCAATGTCGTAGAGCGGTACCCGTTCGGTGTCTTCGTACATCGCGCCCGAATAGTGGGGGAAGTCAATGCCCGCCGCCTCGTAGGCCAACATGACCAGTCCCGAGCAGTCGACGCCGCTTCGCGACGCGCCACCCCAGACGTACCACGTGCCGAGATAGCTCTCGGCGGCACGAATCGCGATGCTGGCTCGAGAGTCACCGGGGGGAGCGGGGAAGCCCTTCTGGGGTTTGGCTGACTGCAACGTGACGGCATCCTTCGCTGCCGCGGCGGCGGCGACTGCAGCCACGTCCGTCGCAATCCTTCCCTTCACCTGGCCTAGCGTGCGATGGAGCGTGGCTTGGAGAAGTTTGGCCTTGTGGAACGACGAAGCCGACGCGACCGCGGCGTTTCGTGCCTGAGCGTCCTCGTTGGCCAGGATGTACCGCTCCTGAGTTAGCTGAATCTTGTAGTTCTTGAGCTTGGCGATCGCGGTACCGATGTTGCCTTCTGCGAGCTGGTTGTACACGTTCGTGGCGCCGATGTTCGATGCATTTGACGAGAAGAGGGGATTGTTACTCGCGGCGGCCCCATTGGTCACGTACGCGAAGATCGCGTCAGCGCGTAACTGATCATCGCCCTTGGTGACGTTGCCCTCGATACCGGCCACCGTGGCCTTGGTGTTGGTGATGTCGTTGTTGACCTTGTCGAGCTTGATTCGAGACTCGTCGTACTTCTGGCCCAAGAACTCCACGCGGCCATTTATGTCCTGGATCTGGTTGTAGAGCTTGGTCGCTTCGGCGCGATTATTCGAGATTGATGAGGCGCCAGCGGGACGTGACGAAACAGTCACAGTGCTCGAACACACTGCGACGACAGCCAGAATGGAATAAATCCACCGGAACCGCTGAAGTCCCCTCGTTGGCCGTAGCGTCGAAGGGCGCGCAGAGCGCTCGACGTCAGTCACGTAGGAAAGGTTATCGGCTGAGGCCGGTCAATGGGGCATAAAAAAATATCAAAAGAAACAAAATCCCTGGTTGAGGCCATCAAGATTTCACTAGTGGACAAAGAGCCCCTGTCCCGATTCACACATTGTGCGTCCTCAGAATAGGCTCGACCTATGTCCGAACGTTCACGCTCCCTTCCCCGTCGCTCCTGTCTGTCAACGCCAGGCTCGTCGGATCGCTTTCTCGCCAAGGCCCCCACGGCCACGGCTGACATGAGTTTTCTCGACCTCGAAGACTCGGTCGCCCCAAATGAAAAGGTGGCCGCTCGCGCCAAAGTCGTGAACGCGATACGTTCGCTCGAATGGGACGACCGCGTGCTTTGCGTGCGGGTGAACGCGTGGGACACCCCGTGGACCTACGGTGACGTCATCGAAGTCGTCGGGAATGCCGGTAGCCGTCTCGACGAGATCATGATGCCGAAGGTTGAAAGAGCCTCCGACGTCGTCGCGATGGACCTGCTGCTTACCCAAATCGAGAAGAACGCCGGCCTCCCGGTAGGTCACATCGGCATTGAGGCCCAGATTGAAACGGCACTCGGGCTCATCAACGTCGAGGAGATCTGCGCAGCTTCGCGACGACTCGAGACCATTGTCTTTGGGCCAGCCGACTTCAGCGCATCAATCGGAATGCCCGTGACGACTATTGACGAGACCATTCATGACGGCCCGTCGAACCCATTTAGTTACGTTTTCGCCAAGATCCTCATGGCCGGTCGCGCCAATGGACTGCAGGTCATTGACGGACCTTTTCTCAAGGTTCGAGACCTGGACGCCCTGCGCTTCGCCGCGGGAATCTCGTACTCGTACGGATTCGACGGTAAATGGGCGCTCACGCCCGATCAGGCGCTCGCGCTCAACGAGGTGTACTCGCCGAGTCAGAAGCTCTTCGACAAGTCCTACGACATCCTCGACGCCTACCGGGTGGCGACTGAGCAACAACACACCGGGGCGTTGATGTTCGGTGACGAGATGATTGACGAGGCGTCCGCGAAGATTGCCAATTCATTTGTCGCCCGGGGCCTACGTTCAGGGATGAGTCGCTCGGCGACGTAGGAGTGTCTTAATAGGAGCATGTCCCAGTAAGGTGGCGCTTATGACCGCCTTGGCTCAGGATTCGACCAAGCTTCGACACCGAGTGCGCGCTTCGTTTTCGCCATCCGAATGGCGCAAACTTTACGGTATGTTCGGATTCATCGCGGTGCTGCACGTGCTCGGCTGGACTCTTCTCATAATCGCCTCCACACATCATTACGGGTCCGGTTCGAACAAGATCCTCGGTGTCGGCACCGGAGTGCTCGCCTACACCTTGGGAATGCGCCACGCCTTTGACGCGGATCACATTGCGGCGATTGACAACACCACGCGCAAGTTCATGTCCGAGGGGAAGCGACCGATGTCCGTCGGCTTCTTCTTCTCGCTCGGCCACTCGACGATCGTTTTTGGCCTGACGGTACTGCTGGGCCTCGGGGCCCGCGCGTTGGGACCCCAAGTGGCGGACTCCAACTCGTCGCTGCACCACTACGGCGGACTGATCGGCACAATCGTCTCGGGTGGGTTTCTCTACATCATCGCCACCTTGAACGCGATAATCCTCTTCGGAATAATCCGGCTCTTCGTTCAGATGCGTCAAGGCCGCTTTGACGACTCGGAGCTGGAAAAGCATTTGAACGCTCGTGGCTTCATGATGCGCTTCTTCGGCCCATTGGCCCGATCCGTGGACACGCCGTGGAAGATGTACCCGGTGGGTGTGCTCTTCGGCCTGGGTTTTGACACCGCGACCGAGGTCGCGTTCTTGGTGCTCGCGGGAACTTCGGTGGCCGCCGGTCTTCCGTTCTGGGCCATCCTTTCCTTGCCGCTCCTGTTCGCCGCGGGCATGAGCCTGCTCGACACCATCGACGGTTCATTCATGAACTTCGCCTACGGCTGGGCCTTTTCGAAGCCCGTGCGAAAGGTGTACTACAACATCGCCATCACCGGACTCAGCGTGTTCGTCGCCTTCTACATCGGTACGCTCGAGCTGATGCAGGTTCTCGCCGGTCAGTTCAAGCTGAAGGGCGGGATTTGGAATTACGCCTCGGCCTTCAACATCAACAAGGCCGGATTTGTCATCGTGGGGATGTTCGTGGCCGCTTGGGCCTTCGCGCTGAGCTTCTGGCGCTACGGCAAGGTGGAGGAGCGATGGGAGCGCGCGGCCCTGAAGGCGCAGGTCGCCCGCGGCGAGCGCCCCGACCTGCATTCGGCGGGTATTTCACTCGGCGCGGTGCACTCGCCGTTCACCATTGACGAAGGCTGAGCAGCGTCAGGTCAGTTGGTCGAGCAGTCGGCGGGCGACCACCTTCAAGCAGAGCGTCTCGTCGGCCCCTTCGAAGATCGAAAGCACGCGGGCATCGACGAAGTACCGGCTCACCGGGTACTCCTCCGCGTAGCCCATACCGCCGTGTATCTGCATGGCTTCGCGGGTGACCCACTCGGCCGCTCGACACACGTAGGCCTTGGCCATGGACGCCTCCATCGAGCCGCCCCCCTGGCCCATGAGCTTGGCAACCTGCAGCGAGAACTGTCGCGAGCACTGGATGATCGCCGCCATGGTCGCGAGCTTCACTCGGGTGAGCTCGTAGTTGATGATCGGTTCTCCGAAGACCACGCGGTTGCGCGCGTAGTCGAGCGCCGCCTCGTAGGCCGCCTGCATGATGCCCACCGCGCGCGCGGCGGTCTGGATACGGCCATTCTCGAAACCGGCCATTTGGAAGTAGAAGCCCTTGCCGAGGCCGGCCTCGCCACCGACCAGGTCTTCGTCGGGAACGAACCAGTTGTCAAAGCTCAGCTCGTACGAGTGCATACCTCGATAGCCAATGGTGTCGATGGGCCGGCCCTCGAGTCGGCCGTTCGGGTCGCTGCGGTCATCGTCACCGGCCTCTTGGGAGAAGAGGAAACCGTGGCTGTCCCCTTGGGGTTTCTCCACCAAGAACAACGAGAGACCTCGGTGGGCCTTGCTGCGGTCGGGGTCGGTGCGTGCGAGCAGCATCAGGACGTCGGCGCGCGCGGCGAACGTGCACCAGGTCTTTGTCCCGTTTATGAGCCAGCCGCCTTCGGTCTTGGTGGCCATGGTGTTGAGTCCCGCCACGTCACTTCCGAAGTCGGGCTCGGTGACGGCGATGGCGGCGAGCGTCTGGGCGGACGCGAGACGTGGCAGCCAGCGCTGTTTCTGCTCCGCGGTGCCGCCATTGACGAGCGCTCTGGTGAGAATCTCGGGTCGCGTGATCAAAGAGCCGCCGATGCCGAGGCCTCCCCAGGAGAGTTCTTCAGTGGCGATGACCATGCCGAGGTACTCCGATTCGCCCCCGGTCGCAAAGCCGCCAAACTCTTCGGGCACTGATAGCCCGAATCCCCCGAGCTCGTTCAAACCGTTGATGATCGACTCGGGAATGTCGCCGTTGGTGCGGTGGACGTGCTCAGCGTGGGGACGAACCTGTTCGTCGGCAAATCGGTGGAACATGTCAGCGACCATCTGGAACTCTTCGTCGAGGTGCTTGGGTCCTGGCGTTTCGGCGAGGGTTGCGAGGAACGCGGGGTCGCGGTAGGTGGTGACGAACGACGCGAAGGGCGCGTACCAATCGCTCTCGACCCCCCACAGATTTTCGCGACCGAGCACGCGCGTGGCGAGGTCGCTGAGCGCGAGGGCGAGGAAGGCGGCGCTGAGCGAAGCCTCGGTGGGCCCCTTCGCCGCATACGAGAGGCACGCGCGAGCGGTTGCAACGGCGCTGGAAGTGTGGGCGATGTCGTAGGCGAGGGTCTGCTGCTTGTCAATGCCTCCGTGTCCGGCGAGCTCACGAAGCGCTCCGTCAATAACGGCTTGGGCCTGATCGATGAGTTCGGAGGCGACGGTGAGATTGAGAGCGGACGTGGTCATACGAGAAATTTACTGGTTCTTCGATCATCCCACTCGAGACCTAGGCTGGACGCATGAATGTAACCATGCTTCTCGCCGACTCGGCCCAGGTGGCCGACGGAAAGCTTTATATCCTGGGTGGTGGATGGTCGGTCACCGGCCCCGATCCCGTGCCCTCAGCAGTCGCCATCAAGGTGGGCGTGGACTGGCACGAATTCAACTCCGAGCACCACTGGGAACTGTTCCTCGAAGACGCGGACGGTCAGCTGGTGCACTTCGAAACGCCCGACGGCATGCAGAGTATCGAGGTTCGAGGAGATTTTTCGGCGTCCGCGCCCGAAGGAGTCCCCGTCGGCACGCCGGTGGATGTGCCGGTGGCGGTCAACTTTGGACCTATTCCACTGGAACCCGGTGCACGCTTCACGTGGCGAATGGTGATTGACGGGGAGTCGCTGCCCGGCGGCACGGTGTCATTCACCACCCGACCGCTGCCGGATGCAGCAGAATAGAACTGCAACGCACGGCAGGACTGAGTAAAGGCACGCAACGACTATGAGCACTTTTGATCGCCCCTTCGGCCGGTATTTCGAGGACTTCGAGATCGGTGACATCTTCAAACACTGGCCCGGGAAGACGATTACCGAAGCCGATGATCATCTTTTCTGCATGATCACCATGAACCACCATCCACTGCACACGAACGCGTGGTTCGCCGAGAACGAAAGTGTTCAAAAGAAGAATGTCGTGGTGGGCAATCTGGTCTACTCACTCGTGCTCGGCATGAGCGTGCCTGACGTGTCGGGCTCGGCGATCGCGAACCTCGAGGTCGAGACCTTAATCCACCGTTACCCGACCTTTCACGGCGACACCATCTACGCCGAAACGCGAGTGCTCGAAAAGACTCCGTCAACATCAAAGAAGGACCGCGGTGTCGTGTTGGTTGAAACCAAGGGTTTCAACCAAGAGGGCCTCGAGGTCTGCTACTTTCGCCGCAAGGTCATGGTGTGGAAGAAGGACTTCGCGCCGGTGCGTCGTCGCCCCTACAGTGACGACGTCTGGGAGTAACGACTACGCCTCGTTTCGACGAGTGCTCCGCCGCGTCGCTCCAGGCTTACGTCGCTCCTTTCCTTGGATCAACCATCGCGACCCGTGGGCGGTGCTGGTCAGTGAAGTCATGCTGCAGCAGACCCAAACGTCGCGAGTCGTCGAGCCGTGGGCGAGATTCCTCGAGCATTTTCCAACGCCCTTGGCCTGCGCGGATGCTCCGCTCGCGAGCACGCTCAAACTCTGGAAGGGCCTTGGCTACCACCGTCGGGCGAAGGCGCTGCACGAGGCCGCCCGGGTGATTCGCGATGAGTTTGGCGGCGAGGTGCCGAACGACGTCACTTCACTTCGTCGTTTGCCTGGAGTTGGCGACTACACCGCCAACGCGGTAGCGTCGTTCGCGTTCAATCAGCGAGTGGCGGTACTCGATACCAATGTTGGACGGGTCCTCGCGCGAGCGGTCACCAATCGCGAGTTGCGTGCCAAGGAGGCGCGTTTGATCGCCCATGCGTTACTTCCTCGCAACGAGGTCGCGGCGTTCAATCAGGCGATGCTGGACCTCGGCGCGCAGTTCTGCAAGGCGACACCACTTTGCTCAACCTGCCCGGTGGCAAAGATCTGTCGGTGGCACACCGAAGGGGGAGAGGACCCCGCCCCGAAAAGCGCTGGTGTCTCGCGGCCCCAGTCGGTCTTCGAAGGCTCGGATCGTCAGGTCAGAGGCCGGATTCTCGCGGTGCTGCGTGAAGGGCATTCATCCAAGGGTGCCCTCGCGAAGACCCTCGGGGACATTGAGACAGATCGGTTCGAGTCGATCCTGGGGGGTCTGGTCCTCGACGGCCTCATCGAGCAAAAGGGCTACATCGTTCAACTCGCTGGCACTTAAGCCTCGAGGAACGAGTCGATGGCCCGATGCACGGCTTCTGGTTGTTCGAGGTGCACGAAGTGGCCAGCGTCCTTGATGATGTGCTTCTTTGAACCCGGCGCGAGGTGCTCGGTGACGTTGGCGAGGCTTGAGGCGAGGACGCAGCCGTCGTCGTGACCATGCAGGTACAAGGTCGGAACGGTGGGGGTCATGAACAGAGCGGCCTGCACGTGGGCGAGCGACTCGTCAATGAGTTCGCCCGCGAACATCGCCCGGTAGTAGCCGAGCGCGGCAAGAAGGTTCTCCTCGCTGGCGAGGGCGAGGCGGACGTGGGCGAGTTCTTCGCTGGCCTCGTAGCTCGGTGACCACTCGGCCCAGAGCTGAGCGATGAAATCGAAGTCATTGAGGGGAACGACGCCGGTGGCCATTGGGCTCTGGAAGTAAAACATGTACCAACTGGACCGCAACTGCGCGAACGAAAGAAACGATCGACCCATGATCGGCAGCGGGGGCACGGCCATGGTGATGGCGCGGTGCCACCGCTCGGGCTCGGCCGCCGTCGCCGGGTAGGTGGCCGCCGCTCCCCAGTCGTGACCGATTATGACCGCTCGCTCGTCGCCGCCGAGGAGCTCGTGGAGTCGATTGGCGTCATTCGCCACGGTGGCGAGTTGGTAGTTATTGGTCTTCGAGATGGACGAGGGGGCGTAACCGCGCATGGATGGCACGACCACTCGGTGGCCCTTCGCCGCGAGATGGGGAGCCAGGTACCTGAAGGTATGACGGGTATCGGGGAAACCGTGAAGGCAGAGAACCAGCGGACCGTCCTGTGGCCCGTAGGTCTCGCAGTCGAGGGTTACGTCGTTGAGGTCAAGAGTGAATGTTGTCATCAGCATCACGGTACTCAAGGGCGACCGGTAATGTGCCACTCGTGAGTTCTCTCGATATTGCGCACTTCAAAGAAGTCGTCGGCCACTACGTCACCGGCGTCGTGGTGGTGACGGCCATGACGGTCGACGGGCGGGCCGGCTTCACCTGCCAGACCTTCGGGTCGCTTTCTCTAGAGCCGATTCTCGTCTCTTTCGCGGCAAAAACCACTGGTCAGTCCTGGTCTCGAGTCAAGGAGGCCGATGCCGTCGCCATCAATATTCTCTCCTCCGGTCAAGAAACGCTGGCGCGGGTGTTCGCGACGTCCGGCATCGACAAGTTCGACGGCGCGGGGTGGTCAGCGGGACCCCGCGGTGCTCCACTGCTGGAGGGTGCGATTGCCCATCTCGAAGGCCAGATACTGAGTCGGACCACCCAGGGCGACCACGACATTGTGGTCGTGAGCATCGATTTCGTGGCCTCGCATCCCGGTACGCCGCTCGCCTACTACCGCGGAGGGTTTGGCGAACTGGCGTAGCCGAGTTCGTTTACTACGCTTTCCCTTGTGACCATGGTGTCCCGGATAAACGGAAATCGAACAGGGCATTCGTGACCCTCGTGATCAAAGTCGTCCTCGCCGTCCTCATTGTTGTCGTGTTCGTCGCGGTTGGCCTGCGATTTTGGAAATTGCGACGCGACCAAGACCGCGGCAGATCAACCAAGATTGATCGACGTCTTCTGTCGCCCCCGCCGTCGCCGTACGCGACCTCCAAGGGGTTCCGCCTCCTTGACGATTCGTCGGACAGCACTCAGCCCTCGGAACCGCCTCGTCCCCGCCTTGAGGCCGACCACGAGTACGTCTTTAGCGAGACGCAACTTCCTCCCTACGACATGGGCAACCCCGCTCCTCTTCGACACGACGAGCATTGGGCGCTCTCTCGATCTGCTCGTCGAGGGAAGCTTTCAGCTGCGGGCATGCGAACTTTGATCATCGTCCTGCTCATCGTCCTGGCGCTCATCGTCGCGGCCTTCTATCTCAGCCATCACGACCGCACGAAGGGTTCAGGCAGCTCCACGACGAGCACGGTCCGATCCATGGCCAGTTCGCCCTCGCCCGGGTCAATCCCGTCCGGAGGAGAGTTCGCGACCTTTGGTCCTTCGTCGCCGCTCGTGACATCCGCTTCGAGCGCCGTTGCGCCGTCGCCCCGCCGTGGTCGTTCAAAGCTGGTCATCAGCATCACTTGATTACGAATTGATGCGTCTGGAATTTTTTCGTCGTGAGATCGTCGATTCGATTCTTCGCTCGCTGGTTTCGAGAGTGGCAGTTGGTCATGTCGACGTTTCGACAATGCGCGACGTTGATTGACGCAGCTTTGCACCGGGTGTGGTCAGCCAGAGGTTTCAACCCGAGGAATCGGCCAATTCGTCCGACCCTCGGGAGTCAAAGCGTCCGAAGGACCGCAACCTGTTGCGCTCGGCGTCGCGTCTGGAATGGAGGCTCCCTGTTATCCATCGGGACGCTCCTCTCCTTCACCGAGGGCATGCCCTACCGTTCATGGCCACGGCACGACAGCCACAATTCGAAGGGTGCTGGCAGCGACACGGACATCCCAGTTGGCCCCCATTCAGGCGATCTTCATCACACCGCAATGCGTGAGTGGAATCACGTACACGGCCCCGATGTCTCGGACGCGCAGTCGGCCGCGTCTCGATCGCTACGGTGTCGCGGCGCCGATTTCGCTCAGCACAAAGGCCAGCACCTGGGCCTCGTCACGCCACGCGTCGTAGCGTCCCGAAGGCCCACCATGGCCCGCACCCATTTCGGTCTTCAGGTACGCAATGTTCGCAGGATTGGTGTCACGAAGTTTCAGCACCCACTTCGCCGGTTCCCAAAATCCCACCCGGGAGTCGTTGAGCCCGCCCGCAGCGTAGAGGTGCGGATAGACGCGCACCGAACCGTCCTCGTTGGAGGCGCGCACGTTGTCGTAGGGTGAGTAGCTCTTCATGGTCCGGTACGCGCTCGCGCTGGCGTCGGGGTTGCCCCACTCCTCCCACTCTCCAACGGTCAGCGGCAGTGACGCGTCGAGCATCGTCGTCAGTGCGTCGACGAACGGTACCTCCGCCACAACGCAGCGGAAGATCTCGGGAGCGAGGTTCATCGCGGCACCCATCAATAGTCCACCCGCCGAGCCGCCGCGCGCCGCCAGTTGACCAGGCGTCGTCCACGACTCCTTGACGAGGTGGCGAGCAACGGCCACGAAATCACTGAAGGTTGTCGGCTTCTGTGCGAGCTTGCCCATTTCGTACCACGATCGTCCCATTTCGCCTCCACCGCGGACGTGGGCGATCGCGAAGATCACGCCGCGATCGAGCAACGAGAGACGCAGCGAAGAGAACGAGGGATCTATGGAGATCTCGTAGCTGCCGTAACCGTAGAGGAGCAACGGCGACGGACCCTTCGCGCTCAACTCGCCGTTGGGGCCCACGACGAGTAGGTCTTTTCGCGCAACCACCGAAACCGGGATGCGCGCGCCGTCGCTTGCGTTGACCCAAAGCCGACCAGTGACGTAGTTCGACTGCTCGTAACCGCCGAGCACCTGTTGCTGCTTTCGCACAAGGGACTCACCGCTCTCGACGTCGATATCCGCCACCAGTCGTGGGGTGACGAGCGAGGTGATGACCACGCGTAGTTGGGGAGTGTCGTACGTGACATTCGCGGAAAGTGCCACGGTGCTCGGACTGGCGTCACCTTCGACAAGGCGAGAGCGTTCGATCAAATTGGCGCCAAAGGGGTCGTCGCCTTCCAGAATCCGTACGATTCGAACGGCCGCGCAGCCGTCGTTACGTTCGCTGATCGCGAGGAAGTCCTTGAACGCGTCCACGCCGTCGAGTCGATTACCCGGCCGATCACCGATCAACTCAACCCATTCGCCGCCACCTTCGAGGCGGGCGAGCAGTCGAAAGTCAGTCGCGTTCTCGTTCGTGACCTTCAGCCACCAGCCTCGGCCCGAGGCGTCGACGAAGTGCTCAACTGCGTATTCAATTCCCTGACGCCGGGCCTCGAGAAGGGTGAACGGATCTCTGGGTTCGTTGGCCGAGAGAAAGTGGAGTTCGGTAGTCGTTGACGAGCCCACGAGTATGACAATGACGGCGTCGTCGCGACTTCTTCCTACCGAGACGGTGTACTGCGCGTCGTCCTCTTGGAACACCAACACGTCCGCACTCGACGGTGTTTCGAGTTCATGGCGCCAGAGCTGCCAGGGACGCATGGCCTCGTCAACGCGGGTGTAGAAGAAATGGCGGCTGTCGTTGGCCCAGGCGAAGCCGTAGTACACGTCGTCAAGCTCGTCGGTCACGGGGCTCTGGCTGACCAGGGGTCGAATGGTGACGTGGTGTCGCTCGTCACCTTCAAAATCGGTGCCCACGGCCACCCAGGTATCGTCTGGACTCACGCTGAGTACGCCCACTGACAAGAAGTCGTGCCCGGAGGCTTCGAGATTCTCGTCAAGTATGACCTGTTCGCCCGGGAGCGTTGATTCGGGATCAATGCTTGGCGGGGTGCGTTCGTCGTCGAGTGACGGAACTCGACAACTAATCGGGTAGTCGAGGCCCTCACGGGTCCGTTCGAAGTACCACCACGCTCCGCGACGCACCGGCACCGAGATGTCAGTCTCTTCGATGCGGTTCTTTATCTCTTCAAAGAGTTGGTTCGTCAGCGGCTTGAGAAGGGCCAACTCCTCATTGATGTAGGCGTTTTCAGCGCGAAGATGCGCCAGTACCTCCGGGTCGTCGCGATCCATGAGCCAGTAATAGGGATCGATACGGCTGTCGTCGTGTCGGATTATTTCGTGTGGTCGCTGAGGGACGGTCGGGGGAGTAGGCACGGTTCCACTTTGCCAGACGTGAGGCCCCGGTGGATCAAGGTCCGCCTAAACCCGAAATGGCTGATGGCAATCGTTCTGGGATGTGTAGAGGGCCTCGTTCGTGATCGTATTGGCGGTGGAGAAGATTTGGGGCGAGCGTGCTGACTGCTCCGCGCCAATCTCTCCCTGGATCGCAGCAGGTGAACTCGTCTCTCCTACAGAGGGACATCGCCTTCACGAGCTGGCATGAATGCTTGGCGACGGTATGAGTGCTCGCAACGGCCGGCGAGGTCGCGGCCCAGGCCGAGCAGGGCTCGTAGGATGCTCCAGGTTGTGAACACGGCGAGTAACTTCCTTGGCGACACTGCTTGGGTCCACTTTCTCTCGTTGTTTCGAGAGAACGATACGAGGTAGCATTCTTGGACGCCACGCCGTTCGCCGAGGCTGGAGGAATAGGGGGAATGGTCCAGATTGGGGGATTCTGGCGACAAGGGGGGCCGTTTAGTTACTACTATGGCCGTAGGGTTAATCCCAAAGGAGCACCATGGCAATTGACAATCTTGATTTTAGCCGTTACCAACTGGGCTGGTCCGACGACCAGATTCCCGTCTTCAAGCCGAAGAAGGGAATCAACGAGGCCATCGTTCGCGAGATGTCAGGCATCAAGAACGAAGAGCCATGGATGCTCGAGTTTCGACTGAATGCCCTCAAGCGCTTCGAGAAGAAGCCCATGTTGCCGTGGTTCGCTGATCGAATGCCCGACCTTGACTTCAACGATATTTATTACTACATCAAGCCCACCGAGAATCGTGTGGAGCGCTGGGAGGATCTTCCCGACGCCATCAAGAACACCTATGAAAGGCTCGGCATTCCTGAGGCCGAGCGCAAGTATTTGGCTGGCGTGACGGCGCAGTACGAATCCGAGGTTGTCTTTCACCGCAATCGCGAAGACCTCGAGCGCCTCGGCGTGCTGTTCTGTGACATGGACACGGCCGTACGCGAGTACCCGGACCTGGTTCGCAAGTACTTCGGAACGATAATCCCACCGAACGACAACAAGTTTGCGGCGCTGAACTCGGCCGTGTGGAGTGGCGGCTCGTTCATCTATGTCCCTCCGGGTGTCAACGTCGACCAGCCTCTTCAGGCTTACTTTCGAATCAACACCGAGAATATGGGCCAGTTCGAGCGCACCTTGATCATCGCCGACGAAGGCAGCCAGGTTCACTACGTCGAGGGCTGCTCCGCACCCGTGTACTCCACCGACTCACTGCACTCGGCGGTAGTGGAGCTGGTCGCGTTGCCCGGCTCGCGCATCACGTACACGACGATTCAAAACTGGTCGAACAACGTCTACAACTTGGTAACCAAGCGGGCACGCGCCGAGGCCGAAGCTCACGTTGAGTGGATCGATGGCAACATTGGTTCGCGTCTGACGATGAAGTACCCATCGGTGTACTTGATGGGCCCCAAGGCTTCCGGTGAAGTGCTTTCTGTCGCGTACGCGGGCGCCGGTCAGATTCAAGACGCCGGAGCGAAGATGGTTCACTGCGCTCCCGAGACAACGTCAACGATTATCTCGAAGTCCATCTCCAAGGAGGGAGGCTTGACGGCCTATCGCGGCCTCGTCAAGGTTGAAGAGGGAGCTACGGGCGCCAAGAGTTTTGTGCGCTGCGACGCGCTACTGCTGGATGAGTTTTCGACGTCCGAGACCAGGCCTTATATGGAAGTCGGCGAACAAGACGCATCTATTGGTCATGAGGCCACGGTGTCTAAGATCGGCGACGATCAGTTGTTCTACTTGATGAGCCGCGGGCTCACCGAGAGCCAAGCCATGGGAATGATCGTGAACGGATTCATCGAGCCGGTAACTCGTACGCTTCCAATGGAGTACGCGGTCGAATGGTCGCGGCTGATTGAGTTACAAATGGAAGGCTCCATTGGTTAAGGCGGGGTGCTCGATACGTTGAGTGGTAGTCCCATCTGGTGACGCGTTGTCAAGTGATCGGGTCGGTCGCAATCGCGATCCGCCGTTGCCCAGCGTTCATCACCCTGGCATGCCGGTGTCTTGAACGATGATCACTGGACTGTTTTGCGCCCGTTTTTTCGTGGAGGAATTTGCGGGCCCGACACCTCTGGCGCAGCGGCAGTTTTCTGATTCTTGGCTGAAGTCGTGGTGGGTGACGCGTGCCTTATTCTCCGTATTTGTCACGTGATTGGGGTCATTGGAAGAAGTCGGCACGCAGAACTATCTGCGAGGCCTGGGAGAAGTTTCGACACTGAAATTGCGCTCTCGCGCTTCCCTGAAATTCGTGCGAGAATTGTCTAATGGGAATGCGTGAAGAGTGCAAGCACTTTCAAAGTCGAACCTATAAGTCCGGAGAAGTTGCTCGATTTTGTGTGCTCGGTAATGCGCCTGATCAGCCGTGGTCGTGTCCAGCGGATTGCCTGACGTACGAGCGACGCCTTGCCGACGTTGGCTGGGTTCACGGATCGCTCGTTGCCCGGCCGGTGGAGAAGGACCCTCAAACGAACGTCCCGCTCGATGATCGACGTGACATCTTAAATTTGGCGAGTGAAATTGTCAACGCCGTGGCGCCTGAGATAATTGAAGAGCGGCGTCGTGAACTTGACGAAATGGAAAAGAAGGATCGACGAAACTGGAGGTTCTGGCGGCGTTAGTCGCCATCGAATATTGGCGCACGTCTTTCCACGAACGCGGTCATCGCCTCTTTAAGGTCGTTGCTCTGCAGGTACATGGTGTTCCATCTTGCCACGAACTCCAAACCCTCTTGTACGGTATGCCCATCGTTGGCGGCGAGCACGGCCTTCGTGCCTTGCACCGCGAGAGGAGAGTTCGCGGCTATTTCATTGGCGAGCGAGTACGCGGCATCGAGGACGTCACTCGCGCTCGCCCCATGCACCGAGTTCACGAGTCCGATTTGCGCCGCTCGGGAAGCGTCGATGTCTTTGCCGGTGTAGGCGAGTTCGGCGACGTGACCCGCGCTCACTATCTTGGGTAGTCGCTGCAGCGTCCCCAGGTCGGCGACGATGGCCACCTTCGCTTCACGAACGGAAAACTTGGCGTCGCCGGCGCACAGGCGAATATCGCAGGCGCTGATCAGGTCAACGCCGCCGCCAATGCAGTAACCATGAACCGCCGCGATCACGGGAATCGGGAGCTCGGCGATCGAGGTCACCGAATCCTGCATAGTGCGAACAGTGCGGTAGGAAATAGCACTCGCGACAGCTCTCGAAGGCGCTTTCGTAGTGGCGTTCGAGCCGCCATTGATGAGATTACCGCCGAGCTCTTTCAAATCAAGGCCCACGGTGAAATGCGGACCTCTCGCTGCAATGACGAGGACCCGCACTGACGAGTCGTTCGCCACCGCTGATGTCGCGCCTGGGAGATCGCGCCAAAGGGCGCTGCCCATGGCATTGCGGGCCTCTTCACGGTCCAGCCAGAGCGTGGCGACGGGACCATTTACTTCAAGTGTCAAGACATCGGACGTGAAATCCACAATTTCCCCCAGTGAGTTCAGGGTTCAGCCTAGGTCGCGCACCGCGGCGAAGTCGTGCTCGACCGTTACACTGCAATGGTCTAGAAATCTATGAAAACCTTCGCTGAGTCAGCCCTCTCCTTCATTTCCGATCGCCCCGACGCGCAGGATCGACAACGTGCCTGGTCGGCGTTCGAAGAGGCGGGACTACCCACGACCAGCGACGAGGTCTGGCGTTACGCTCCGCTCAAAGACCTAGTGATCGATAGCTTCAACGTAAGCTCGGCGCCGGCGACGCAAGAAAATTCGCCGTTCGCGAGCCAACTCTGCGAGCGCGCTGGACTCGTTGTTCGCGTCGTTGATGGATTCTGTGTCGATAGCGGATCGGCCCCAAGTGGCGTTCACGTTGAGGTAGTTGAGAACGCGATTTCTGTGAGTGGCGCCTCAATGCAGAGCCGCTACGAAAGCGATACGTTCGCCGTGTTGAACAATGCTTTGGCGCCCGCGACGACCGTGATCAAAATTGACGATGGAATAGATGTCGAGAGGCCGATCATCGTATTGAACTCGACGTCGGGTTCGTCCTCGTTTTCGAGCACGCAAATCAAGCTAGGCCGTTCGAGTAGCGCAACGGTCGTCGAATACTTCGAGGGCGGGGCTGACGCTCTCGTGGTGCCATTGAGCGAGTACGAGATCGGCGACAACGCTTCGTTGCAGTTGATCACCTACCAGCGCCTCAGTTCGAGCGCCTGGCACGTCGCACGAACGACAGGCTTCCTGCATCGTGATGCGCGTCTGCGCCAAGCCGTGATTGGCATGGGCGGCCACTACAACCGGTCTCGTAACGATGCCGAAATGCTCGGTGTGGGCGCGGAGAACGAACTCCGTACGACGTTCCTCGGTTCGGGCGGCCAAGTGCACGATTTTCGCACGCACCAGTTCCATAAGTCGGCGAGGTCGCGCTCAACGTTGCTCTCCAAGGGCGCCGTGGCTGACGAGTCCCGTTCGGTCTATACGGGTCTGATCGAGATTGAAAAGGGTGCCAAGCGCACTGACGCGCGCCAAACCAATCACAACCTCCTTCTCTCGGCGCACGCGCACGCGGACAGCGTCCCGAATTTGGATATTCGTGAGAATGATGTGATGTGCGCACACGCGTCGAGCGTGGGGCCTCTCAATGAACTGCAACGCTGGTACCTCGAGTCGCGCGGCGTGACGCGAAGCGACGCCGAACGATTGATGATTCAAGGATTCTTTTACGAAATGTTGACCACGCTGCCCCATGAGCTCGCCGAGCTCGTTGAGAACGACGTCGCCGCAGCATTGGCGTTGGTGAAAGTCGTGGCACCGTGAAGTCCCTCGACATCGGGGTCTTGGAGGACTTCGTTCACGGAGAAGCCCGCCAGCTGCGCCTCGATGGACACGTGCTCGTTGTGGTTCGCATTGAGAGCGACGTGTACGTGCTCGATGACAGATGCAGTCACGAGGACTTCAGCCTCGCCCTGGGTGAAGTTGAGGTCGCGACCTGCGAAATTGAGTGCGCTCGACACGGGGCGATGTTTCGTCTCAGTGATGGCGAGCCCATGTCCTTTCCGGCCACGCGTCCCGTTGCCCACTACGACGTCCACTCAATTGGCGGCCGACTCGAAGTGATGGTGCCATGACGTCGACACTGATCATTCAAGGCCTTCGAGTAGAGGTTGCCGGTAAAGAGGTCTTGAAGGGCTTCGACCTGTCAATGAAGTCAGGGGAAGTCCACGTCATCATGGGTCCGAACGGTTCGGGCAAGTCCACGCTCGCCCACGCCATGAGCGGACGCCCGGGGTACAAAGTGCTCGGTGGTTCAGTCTTGCTCGACGGGGTCGAGTTATTGAACCTGTCACCCACCGAACGCGCACGCCACGGACTCTTTCTCGCGATGCAACATCCGATGGAGGTTCCCGGAGTACGGCCCCTGGACCTTCTCGTCGCGGCGGGTGCGGATCCGGCGCATCTGCGCGAACGCATGAGCGCCGAGGCCGAGCGCGTCGAATTGCGCACTGACGTGCTTGATCGTTTCGTCAACGTTGACTTGTCCGGAGGTGAGCGCAAGCGGGCCGAAATGGTGCAACTGGGTATCCTGCGGCCGAAGTTCGCGATGCTCGATGAAATCGACTCCGGACTCGACGTTGACGCGCTCGGTGCGGTGGCGCGACGACTGAGTAGCGCCACGACCGAATGGAACTGTGGCGTGCTGGCCATCACACACTTTCGCCGACTGCTGCAAGAACTCACCCCTACGGTCATTCACGTCATGAGCGAAGGCCGTGTCGTGGCGACCGGCGGTCCGGAGCTCTCCGAAGTTCTTGAACGCGATGGTTACGAGCCTTTTCGTCAGGCAAAATCCTCAATTATTTAGGGCGTGGTGCGTTTTGGTAAACTCTCCAAATGCCTGACGGACGTGACCACGATCCTCGGAGCCGCCCCCATGAATCTCGTAGAGATAAGCGGCGCGCGCTCGCGAACGAGCACCGCCTCGTAGCCCTAGGAGAAGCGGTTGACAGCTCTGCCGGCATCTCTCGCAAGCCCCACAAGCAGAGATCTCACCGGACTCGGCGACGGCTGATAATCACGGGTGTCGTCGTCGTTGCTCTCATCGTTGGCGTGCTCGGCGGCGGTTACCTGTACGCGCAGTACCGTTTCAGCGCGATCCCCAAGGTTCACGTGGTGGGCGAGCTTCCCCAACTCACGGGTAAGCCCTTTAATATCTTGGAAATTGGATCTGACTCGCGAGCTGGCCTCAGCGGTGCGGTCGCGGCCCAGACCGGGGCCTCGTCTGGTTCGGTCTCGGGTCAGCGCAGCGACGTCGTGAAGATCATGCACATCGATCCGACGACGGGGACGATTTCAGTCCTCTCGATTCCGCGCGACACGATGACGACTCTGCTCGCGAATCAGTCAATTTACGGAAAGTTCAACCGCATCAACGTGAACTTCGGCAACGGCCCGTCGCTGCTCGCCCAGACGATCACGGCCAATTTCGGTGTCCCGATCACGCACACCATCGTCGTGAGTTTTGGCGGCCTCATCAACGCTAGCGAAGCGATCGGCGGCGTGTATCTCGACTTTCCCTATCCAGCGAAGGACGCGTACTCGGGACTCAACATCACCCACGCGGGCTGCCAACTCGTCAACGGATTTCAGGCCCTGGCGGTTGCGCGCAGTCGTCACTACGAGTGGTTCCAAAACGGTGTCTGGAGCTACGATGTCACCAGTGATTACGGTCGAATCGACCGACAAAACGCGTTCATGCGAGCAATGATCAGTCGGCTGAAGCACCTCTACAACCCGCTGACGATCAACTCGTTCCTCTCGAAGATTCCCCAGGGGATTACGCTCGACGACAACTTCACTTTGGATGAACTTCTTGCGCTCGCGGTGAAGTTTCACGGCATAAATCCTGCGAGCATGTTGACCTACACGTTGCCCACCGTCCCCGGTCAGTCGGCCTCGCTGGGCGACGTGCTGTACGTCGATCAGCCCGCCGCCCAGCAGATGCTCGTGAATATCTTCGGCAGCTCACTCATCGCCCCGACGAACCCACCGCCCAACGCGGCGGGCCAGACACTTGCGCCCCCGGTGGTGACGACCACGAGTTCGACGACCACGACGACGCCAACAACCGTTAAAAGGTCGACGTCCTCGGGCTCGACGGCGACGACCACCACCACCACACCGGGTCAGCAGTACTTCGATCCCGTTCCCTGCAACCTCTAAAGGGTTATTCGAGTTCGTCGAGGCCTTGGCTCAGTGTGTTCCACGCGAGCGTGGCGCACTTGATGCGCACGGGAAACTTCACGACACCCTGCAGTGCTGCGAGTTCACCGAGCGCGCGAAGATCCAACGGTTCCGCAGCGGACGCTTCGTCGAGCGACGCCTGGTGAACGGTCATCAACTGCTTGAACGTCGCAATTGTCTCACGGACCTTCTCGACCGACTTGCCCTTGACCGCGGCGCTCATCAGTGACGACGATGACTGGGAAATCGAGCAGCCGTGACCCGTCAGTTTGATGTCGACGAGTACGCCATCTTGCACGTCGAGGTACACCACGATCTCATCACCGCAGAGTGGGTTGAATCCCTCGACTCGAATGGCCGGGGGAGATGCGAGCTCGCCCCGATTACGAGGTGAGCGGTAGTGGTCGAGGATCACTTCGCGGTAGAGGTCTTCGAGGTTCGACACGCCAGCTATCCGAACATGGTGACGGCGTGACTCAGTGCTTCCAGCAGCACGTCGGTGTCCTGCACCAGAGAGTAGGGACCAAAGGACGCGCGCGCGGTGGCCGAGAGGTTGAACCTTCGCATGAGTGGCTTCGCGCAGTGGTGGCCCGGTCTCACACAGACACCGAACTGGTCGAGGACCTGCGCGACGTCGTGGGCGTGAACTCCCTCCACGTCCAAGCTGATCACTCCACCTCGGCTCTCGAGGTCGCTCGGACCTATGACTCGAACGCGACCCTCGAATTCGAGGGCGAGTCGGGTGAGAGCGTCGCCCGTGAGGTCGTGCTCGTGCTCGGCGATGGCGTCCATGCCGAGCCCCTCGAGGTAGAGGACGGCGGCGCCCAGCCCCGCAGTCTCGGCGATTGGCGGGGTTCCCGCCTCGAACCGTGAGGGGCCCGACGCCGGCGTATAGCCGTCGGTTCGCACGTCGGCGATCATTCCGCCGCCACCAAGGAATGGTGGCATTGCTTCCAGGATCGACTCTCGAGTCCAAAAGACCCCGATTCCCGTGGGGCCGAGCATTTTGTGGCCGGAGAAGATGAAGAAGTCAACATCGAGGTCGGTGACGTCAGTGGCAAAGTGGGCGACCGATTGGGCGGCGTCAACGGCCACGAGGGCTCCGTGACGGTGAGCGAGTGCGGCGATCTCCTTGATGGGGTTGATGGTGCCCAGCACGTTCGACATGGCGGTGACCGACACGAGCTTCACGCCCTTCATCAGCTCATCGATGTCCGAGAGGTCGAGGCGGTAGTCGTCGTTGACCGGGATGAAGCGAACTTCAATGCCGGCGACCTCACGAAGTTGGAACCACGGCACGATATTGGCGTGGTGCTCCATCTCGGTCACGAGCACCACGTCACCCGCCTTCAGGTTCGCGGCGCCCCATGACTTGGCCAGCAGGTTGAACGACTCGGTGGCGTTCTTCGTGAAGACGATCTCGTTCGCCCCACCCGGAGCGTTGATGAATCGGGCAATCGCTGCGCGCGCGCCCTCGTACACCGCGGTTGCCTCATTCGCCGTTTGGTACACGCCTCGGTGCACGTTGGCGTGGCGCAGTTCGTAGTAGCGACTTATCGCCTCGATGACGGCTCGTGGCGGCAGCGAGGAGGCGGCGGAGTCGAGATAGGTGATGGTGCGGTCGTGAACGACTCTCGTGAGCAGCGGCGTATCAGCGCGCACCTGTCGTGGGTCGAAGCTGCTCACGGTGCGACCGGGCGCCACGCGTCGTAGCCCTCGTGCTCAATGGTCTGCGCGAGGTCCGGTCCACCCGAGTGGACTATCTGACCGTCGACCAGGATATGGACCTGGTCAGGCTCGATCTCTTCGAGAAGTTTGACGTAGTGCGTGACGACGATGGCGCCCATCAGTGGGTGTTCGTCGCGTACCGTGCGCACGCCGCGGGCAACGACGCGCAACGCGTCAATATCCAGTCCCGAGTCGGTCTCGTCGAGCAGGGCGATGACCGGCTCGAGCAGGGCCATCTGGAGTACCTCGTTGCGCTTGCGCTCCCCGCCGGAGAAACCGTCGTTGAGATGGCGCTCGGCGAACGCCGGGTCCATGCCCAGCCGGTCCATCCACTCCATTAGGTCGAGGCGAACCTCCAGCACGCTGAGCTCGTCGAGACCCTTGCGAGCAGCGATGGCTTGGCGAAGGAACTGCACGACCGAGACGCCACTGATGGCCTCGGGGTACTGGAATGCGAGGAAAATACCGGCGCGTGCGCGCTGGTCGGGCGACCACGCCGCAATGTTTTCGCCTTTCAGCAATATCTCACCGGCCGTGACCGTGTAGCCCGGGTGGCCCATGACCACGTTGGCGAGCGTTGACTTGCCAGCACCGTTCGGGCCCATGAGGGCGTGGACTTCGCCTTCATGCACCATCAAGTCGACGCCGCGCAGAATCGTGGCGTCATCGGCTTCGACGTGGAGGTTACGCAGTTCTAAGAGGGGCTCTGACACGCTTGAGAGCCTACCGGTGAAGCTCGCGGAGCTGACCAGCGTTACCAGCCTCTCTCAACCCAATCGTCGAGGTGCGGTCGCTCGACGCCGAGGGTCGAACTGGCCCCGTGGCCCGGCCAGATGATCGTTTGGTCGCCGTAGACGCGAAAGATTCTCTGCTCGATCGATCTGATGATTGTCGGGAAATCCCCGCCCTCGAACGTCGTGTTACCGGGCCCGCCGGGAAAGAGCGTGTCGCCGGTGAACAGCAAGGGGGTGTTCTCGAGCGCGAAGGAGATGGAACCGGGGGTGTGTCCGGGCGTGTGAACAGTATGCAGGCGCAACTCTCCCACCTCGTGCACCGAATCATCCTCCAACAAGTGGTCGTAGCTCGGAAGCATCCCGGCGTCCTCCTTACGGACCCACACGTCGATTCCGGCCTCTCGAACCTGTTCAACGGCACCGATATGGTCCCAGTGGCCATGGGTTTCGAGCACCGAGGTCACGCCGAGGCGGGTGGCGACCCGCAGAAGTCGGTCGTGCTCGTTCGCTGCGTCGATGAGCGTGGCTTCGCCGCTGCGGCGACATCTGACCACGTACACGTTGTTTTGTACCGGTCCGACCACGAAACGGTACACCTCGGCGCTCGCGTTTGACCAGACCAGTTCTACGTTGTCCACCCACCAAGGATGCCACGTTCCTGCCGGGGTCGAGTTTTCGCTAATGTCGCTGTCACTGGCATTACTGTCCGGTAGGGATAGAAAAGAGTCGCGATGAACTTTGGATTTAGCGAAGAACAAGAAGAGCTCCGCAAGATGGTGAGGCGCTTCCTAGAAGAGAAATCGCCGGAGGCGGAAGTTCGTCGCCTCATGGCCACCGCCGAGGGTTACGATCCGGCCGTCTGGGAACAGATGGCGAACGAACTCGCACTGCAGGGGCTTGGTATCCCCGAGGAGTTCGGCGGACAGGGCTACGGCCCCGTCGAGCTCTACGTGGTCTTTGAAGAGATGGGCGCCGCGCTGTTCTGCTCGCCCTACTTCTCAACCGTCGCGCTCGCGGCAAACGCCGTGCTCTTCGTGGGCAGCGACGCCAACAAGGCCGCGTATCTGCCGGGTATCGCGTCGGGCGAGACCATCGCCACCGTGGCACTCACCGACGACGCCGGACAGTGGGACCTCAGCGCGACGTCGACAACGGCGAGCGCCTCGGGCGACGGCTTCGTGTTGAACGGCGTGCGCAACTACGTGACTGACGGCAATACGGCGTCGTTGATCCTCGTGCCCGCGATGACGGAAAAGGGCCTATCACTCTTCGCGGTGAAAGGTGACGCCCCGGGTGTCACGCGTGAGGCGCTTCCGACGATGGACCAGACGCGAAAGCAGAGTCGCATCGAGCTGAACCAGGCGCCGGGAGTCCTGGTCGGCGTCGAGGGCGGAGCCCTCGCCGGTCTCGAGACCACGCTCTTCGTCGCCACCTCGGCGTTGGCCGCCGAGCAAGTCGGAGGAGCCCAGCGCGTACTCAACAACGCGGTGGACTACGCGAAGGTTCGCGTGCAGTTCGGTCGACCCATTGGATCATTCCAGGCCATCAAGCACAAGTGCGCGGACATGCTGCTCGACGTGGAGTCCGCCAAGTCCGCGGCGTACTACGCCGCGTGGGCCGCCCAAGAACTCAACGACGAACTACCGATTGCCGCGAGCCTCGCCAAGTCGTTCTGTTCGGAGGCGTACTTCCACTGTGCCGCGGAGAATATTCAGATTCACGGCGGTATTGGCTTCACGTGGGAGCACCACGCGCACCTGTACTTCAAGCGCGCGAAGAGCTCAGAGTTGTTCCTGGGTGACCCGGCCTACCACCGTGAACTGCTGGCTCAGCGCCTGGGCATTTAGCAGCGCGTGCTCGCCCACGAGCAATTGAAGAGCGGGGACTCTCTTCTCGATCTGCGGATTGCGACGTCCAACGCTCGACCGGTCGCGGATCATATTCTGGTGCTCGTCCACGGATTGCCGCGGGCCATGGGCATGGGGCGTCAGGCCGCCGGTCTGCTGCCCGAACTGGCCGAGCACTTGGCGAACGAGTCCGGATGGATTGTCGCGACGGGGACGCTTTCGGGTGTTGGTGGGAGTACCGGAACTTTTTCGGCGAGTCAGTGGCGTCGCGACCTGCACGAGATTCTTAACCGCATTGACGAGGGGGAGCGACGCATCTCTCTCGCGGGTTTTGGATTCGGCGGAGCGCTGGCTCTCGCCACGGCCGCCGGCGACGAACGCGTCCGGGGTGTTGCGACGTTCGCAACTCCAGCCCATTTGGGGCCGTGGTGCTCGAGCGCCAAGGAGTTTCATCGAGCCGTGCAGATCGCCGGTGTCGTCGGCGACGAGAGTGACTTGTTGTCGCCCGAGGCGCTGCGTGACGACGTCCTCGCCATCGACCCCATTGGTTCGATCGCAATGATCCCGCCGCGCCGGCTGCTGATCGGCCACGGGGCCGACGATATAGAGGTGCCCGTGAGCGATGCGCGCGACCTCCTGGCGAGCGCCGAGGGCCGCGCGGAGCTACGGATCATTCAAGGCGCGGGCCACCAGCTACGGGCCGATCCTCGAATGGTGGCGACGTTGCTAGGTTGGCTCGACCGTCACCGCTGAAAGCGCGGCGTCGAGCGCGTGGCGAAGCGCGCGGGTCGCCTCCTCTGGCTGAGCAGCCAGGGTCAGATAGCGCACGACGACGAAGTGTCGAAGGCCGGCACCGACGAGATCGGCGACGTTGTGGTCGGTGACTCCTCCGGTAACGAAAACCGGACGGTCGCTTCGGTTCTGGCACTCCACCGCGTAGTGCACCCCGGTTCCCGGCCTTCCGAGTTTTGTGGGAGTGGGGACAATCGGGCCGGCGCTGAAGTAGCTCGCAGCCTGGGGAAGCGCTCCCTCAAATTCATGCGTCGAGTGGGTTGAAAGCCCAACGATGGATTCGTCACCCAGGATCTCGCGACAGTGCGCGACGCTGACGTCGTCCTGGCCCACGTGGACCCCGTCGGCGCCGACCTCGAGCGCCAGTTCGGGAGAGTCGTTCATCACGAAGGGAACGCCGAAATCGTGGCAAATCGGCACCATCAGGCGAGCAGTGGCGATTCGTTGCTCGTTCGAGAGCTCTTTTTCACGGAGTTGGACCACGTCGACGCCTCCTCGAAGCACGGCGGGCAGAAAAGAGGCCATGTCCTCGCGGTGGGGCACGCAAAGATACAGATTGCGCAAAGTTAGTTGAAACACGCTGCCCACCTTAGGAGTTCTGCGACGCTGTCGGAAATGTGGTGCGCAGTGGTGCAGAATGGGTAAATGCAGATTCCCGCCAAGGCCGAGTACGCGATTCGGGCGCTTCTCACTCTCGCGGCGAGCAACACGTCGGTGAGCGCGGAGCATCTGGCCCACGAGCAAGAGCTACCCGCCAAGTTTCTCGGCGCAATTCTTTCGGATTTACGTCGAGGCGGGCTCGTCACTAGTCAACGCGGTCCAGAAGGTGGCTTCAAGCTCGCTCGTGATCCTGACAACATTATGATCGCGGACATCTTGCGGGTAGTCAGCGGGCCCTTGGCGGGCGTACGAGGAATGCGTCCCGAAACGCTCGTCTACGAGGGCGAAGCCCGACATCTGCGCGACGTGTGGGTGGCGGTACGAGGAGCGCTGCGTGAAGTGCTCGAACACGTCACCCTCGGTCAGGTACTGCGAGGCGAGTTCCCCGCCTCGATCACGAGGTTCACCGACGAGCCAGATTCGTGGATTACTCGAATCATATGAAACGTATTCATACCGACGGCGCATGCCGCGGTAATCCCGGACCCGGTGGCTGGGCGTGGGCGAGTGGGCTCGACAGTTACGCGAGCGGCTGCGCCACGCACACGACGAACCAACGCATGGAGGTGCTCGCCGTTATTGAGGCACTGCGCGAGAACTCCGACGACCCGGTCGAGATCGTCAGTGACTCCACTTACGTGGTGAAATGTTTTAACGACCAATGGCACGTGGGCTGGCTGCGTCGAGGATGGAAGAACTCCCAGGGGCGGCCCGTCGCGAATCGCGACCTTTGGGAACAGCTCTTTGAACTGGTGCTGAACAGCCCGCGTCACATAGCATTCTCGTGGGTGAAGGGTCATTCCGGTGATCGGATGAACGACTTTGTCGACGAACTGGCGACCGCGGCTGCGGACCTTCAGCGGGGCCATCACTCTTAAGTCGTGTCCGTCTCACCAGGTTCGAGGAAACATTAAGATTCCCTCGGGTGTCATCACCAAGCGATTTGAAGGGATAGTCCGTGGCTAACGAGGTCCAGCAGTTCGATGTAGTCGTAATCGGAGGAGGACCCGGTGGGTACGCCACCGCTCTCTACGGTGCCGCAGCCGGTTTGAACGTCGCAATCGTGGAGCGCGACAAAGTCGGCGGCACGTGTCTGCACCGCGGCTGTGTGCCCGCTAAGGAGTTCCTCGAAACGGCGCACGTGCTTCGAACCCTCCAACACGCTCATGCCTTTGGCATCACCTCCAAGGACGTGCAAGTCGACTTCGCCGTCAGCCAGGCACGCAAGAACGAAATTGTCGACCGCCTCTTCAAGGGACTTTCGGGCCTCTTGAAGGGCCGCAAGGTCACGGTCTTTGCGGGCACCGGCCGCCTCGACGCCGATCAGACCGTTACCGTGGTTGACGGCGCCGATGAAGGCGTCGTGGCCCAGGGCAAGAACATCGTGCTCGCCGCCGGTTCGGTACCACGAACGCTGCCCGGATTCGACGTGGACGGCAAAATTGTCTTGACGTCTGACGAGTTTCTCGACCTCTCGTCGCTGCCCGGGACTGCAGCGGTCATTGGCGGGGGCGCCATTGGCTGTGAGTTCGCGTCAATGCTCAGCGACATGGGGACCAAGGTCACGATTCTCGAGGGACTGCCGTCGATTCTCGCGGGCTGCGACACTGAAGTGGCGACAGTCGTGCAGCGCTCCTTCAAGAAGCGCGGGATCGAAATCCAAACCGGCGTCAAGATCACGGGCCACACGCCCAAGAAGAGCGGCACGGCTATCACGATGGATGGCGCCGAGGACGTGAAGGTCGACATGGTCGTGATGTCCGTGGGCCGACGTGCGCGTACGGAAGGACTGTTGGGCGAGGGAACCAACGTCGTGTTGGACGACCGTGGCTTCGTGGTCGCCGACAGCTACCAGCGCACCGCAAACCCCAACGTCTTCGCCGTGGGCGACGTAGTCGCCAACTCCCCACAACTCGCCCACGTCGGGTTCGCCGAGGCGATTGTCGCGGTGAAGACCATCCTCGGCGAGCCAGTGGTGCCGGTTGACTACGAGCGAGTGCCGTGGGCCATCTATTCGAACCCCGAAGTGGCGTTTTGCGGATTGACCGAGGCGGCCGCCAAGGAAAAGGGGTACGAGGTCGTCGTGAAGAAGGATCCCTTCGGTGGCAACAGCCGCGCGCAGATCATCGGCGAGACCGAAGGAGTCGTCAAGATCATCGCCGAGAAGCGTGCCGATGGCACGGCCGGCCAGATCCTGGGCGTTCACATGGCCGGACCGTGGGTGACCGAGCAGCTCGGCGCTGGCTACTTTGCCGTGAACTGGGAAGCCACGGCCGAAGAAGCAGCGGCGCTGATCCAGCCCCACCCTTCGCTGTCAGAGACCTTCGGCGAGACGCTGCTGGCGCTCGCGGGTCGAGGGCTTCACCTTGGTTGATGTAACGCTCCCCTCGCTTGGTGAGTCGGTCACCGAAGGAATCATTACGCAGTGGTTCAAGAAAGTGGGCGACGCCGTAGCCCGTGACGAGCCGCTCTTCGAGGTTTCGACCGACAAGGTTGACTCGGAGATGCCCTCTCCGGCGGCTGGGGTGCTCGTGCAGATCTTGGCGGGCGAGGGTGACACCGTCGAAACCGGCGCGCGCGTCGGGGTAATCGACGAGAACGCCGTAGCCGGAGGCGCGCCAACAGCGAACGAACCAACGTCGCCAGCCTCGAAACCGACCGCGACGGAGCCGCCTCGCGCGGCGAACGTCAACGAGGCCGCCCAGAATGGCCTCATCGTATCGCCAGTGGTGCGCCGGATCCTGAGCGACGGTGGTGTCGAGCCGTCGACGCTTCGAGGTTCCGGTCCGGGAGGATCGATTACTCGCCGCGACGCCGAGCGCGCGGTGGCGAGCGGACCCACCGAGGAAGTGGTGGTCCCGCTCTCCAACGGACGACGTCGGATGGGCCAGCACCTCTCGGCGTCGGCCCAGTCCACGCCGCACGGGTTCGTGGCCATTGAGATCGATGGCGCTGTCTTTGGCGAACTCGACCGGCTCGGTCGAGCGACGCGCGACGGAGTGGCCATCACCGACGAAATGGTGGTCAGTCTCGCCGCGGTGCGAGCTCTGGCTGAATTCGATTATCTCAACGCCACGTTCCAGGGCGAGGTGCTCGTGGTGCACCGCACGGTGAACCTGGGCTTCATGCGCCACGTGGCTGACGACGGGATGCTGGTGCCGGTCGTGCACGCCGCCGCGGGCCTCACCCTTCGAGCCCTGGCCCGGCGGGTCAGTGAACTCGCGAATCGGCTCGCGTCGCGCCAACTCACGACCGACGATCTGATGGGCGGTACCTTCACCATCGTGGGCGCGCCGAGCGAGCACACCTTGTGGGTCGAGCCCATCATCATTCAACCCGAGGTCGCGGTGCTCAGCGTCGGGGCGGTTCGACTCGAGCCGGTCGTCGTCACCAAAGACGAAGCGACGTCGATTGAAATCGGCCGTCGCCTGGTGCTCGGCCTCTCGTTCGACCACCGTATCTGCGAGCCGGTGTCGGCGGCGAGCTATCTGGAGCGGGTCGCTGAACTACTCGCGGGGATGGACCTGGAGAGCGAGCGCTAGATGCTTCGCCGACGTCATCTGGGACGGATCTCCTTCGCCGAGGCCAACGATCTGCAGCGCGCGCTCATGCAGTCGAGCGATGACTACGTCTTGTTGTTCGAACATCCGCCGACGTACACGCGCGGGATTCGAACCCAAGAGGAGCACTTCTTGGTTCCGCCCGCCCAGCTCGACGCCGTCGTCGTCGACGCGGACCGCGGCGGCGACGTGACGTACCACGCCCCGGGCCAAGTGGTGGCGTGGGCGATTGTGACGGTGACGGACGATCCCTCGGCCGGAAAAGCCCACGTCGCTCATCTGGAGGATGCCGTCATCGCCACGGTGAGGGGTGTGGACCCCGGGGGCCGCTTGGGCGACGTCGGGCGACTCGAGGGTTATCCCGGGGTCTGGGCGCACCTGGAGAGACGACCCGCAAAGATCGCTGCGGTGGGCGTGCGAACGGAGCGCAATGGAAGCGGTGCACGGCGCACGTTGCACGGCGTGGCGCTCAACGTCGACATAGATCTTTCGGGTTTCTCGGTCATTGTCCCTTGTGGCATTCCCGATAAGCCGGTGGCGTCGTTGCAGTCCTTGGGGCTCGGGGTCACATCGGTGGAGGTCGAGGAGCGTCTCGGTGACGAGCTGTCCGCTCGCCTCGGAGGACCCGGTTCAGTGGCGCGCGTTGATCGCAGTGCCTCGACGACGTCGAGTGAGCGTCCGCTGCTGCGCAGGCTTCGCAAGGCCGGCGTCGACCCGGACGCCGGAATCTCACTGCACTCTCGTAAGCCCGAGTGGCTGCGCATCGAGGCTCGAATGGGCGAGGAGTATCAGTCGCTGCGCACGCTGACCCAGGATCTGCGGCTCGTCACGGTCTGCGAAGAGGCGGGGTGTCCCAATATCTTCGAGTGCTGGGCGAGTGGCACGGCCACCTTCATGGTGAATGGCGAACGATGCACGAGGGCCTGCGGTTTCTGCCTGATCGACACCCGTAAGCCTCTCGCCCTTGATCCCACCGAGCCCGAGCGGGTCGCCGAAGCCGTCGTGCGCCTTAAGCTCGCCCACGCCGTCATCACGTGCGTGGCCCGCGACGACCTCGACGACGGGGGGGGCGCGGCCATCGCCGCGACGGTCCTCGCGATCCGCGAGCGATCGCCGGAGACCAATGTCGAGGTCCTCATCAGTGACCTGAAGGGTGACGTCGACTCGCTGGCCCTGATCCTCGATTCGCGTCCCGACGTCGTAAACCACAACATTGAAACCGTGGCTCGCCTGCAGCGAGCCGTACGACCGAGTGCGGGCTACGCCCGCTCGCTTACCGTGCTCGCCAGAAGCGTGGCGTCGGGGCTCACGACCAAGTCGGGCATGATGGTCGGTCTGGGTGAAACGCCCGAAGAGGTGGAAGAGACCCTGGCGGACCTGGCGGCGGTGGGCGTCTCCATTGCGACCATTGGCCAGTATCTGCGACCGACCGAGCAGCATCTTCCGGTGGCTCGCTGGTGGGAGCCCGCTGAGTTCGATGAACTCGCCGTGCGGGGCGAACGGCTGGGCCTCAAGCACGTTCAGGCGTCACCGCTCACCAGGTCGAGTTATCACGCCCGAGAGGCACTGAGTGACGCCACGCCGGTGAGTGCGCCGACGAGGCGCTAGCAACCTCTAGGCGACGAAGTACTTCGCCATCGGGTGGTGACAGATGATGGCGTCGGTGGTCTGTTCGGGGTGGAGCTGGAACCCCTCGGACACGCTGACACCGATGCGGCTTGCCTCCAAGAGGTTGGCCACCTTGGCGTTGTCGGTGAGGTCGGGACAGGCGGGGTAACCCCACGAGTAGCGTCCTCCTCGATACTGCTGACGAAAGAGGCCGGTCAAGGTGGGTCCGTCCTGTTCGGCGTAGCCCAGCTCTTGACGAATGCGCTTGTGCCAGAGTTCGGCGAGTGCTTCGGCCATTTCGACGCCCAGACCGTGCAACATCAAGTAGTCGGTGTAGCGATTCTCGGCGAAGAGTTCCTGACAACGCTCGGACACGCGCGAGCCCATGGTGACCAGCATGAAACTGGCGTAGTCGTGGTCGGGACTCTCGACGGTGCGAAAGAAGTCGGCGATGCAGAGGTGGGGCATCTGGTGCTGGCGGGGAAACGTGAATCGCGTGAGTTCGCTGGCCCGGGTGTCATCGCAGAAGAGCACCAGATCGTTGCCGTCCGACGCGGCGGCGAAGTGACCCCAGACGACCTGGGGAATCAGCAGGTCGTCTTCCTTCACGATCGCGAGCTGCTCGCGCAGCGTCGCGCGAACGCGTTCCTTGAAGGCGGGGTCGTCCTCACCGTTCTCCGGGCGAAATCCCCACTGATTGCGAAAGAGGGCCGTGAGGTTGAGGTAGTCGCTGATCTCGTCCACGGACATGCCCTTGGCAACGCGGCTGCCGAGGAACGGTGGTACGAAGATCGGGTTGTCCTCTTCCACCTCGGGGCTGCGGCGGGGCAGTCCCGCGGGGGCCTCGCCGGCCTGACCTCGGATTCGTCGAAACACCTTTCGTTCGGAGATCTCGCGGCCGAACTTCGGATCCTCTTCACCGGACTTTCGCAGCTCGCCCAATCGGTCCAGTACGCGCAAGCCCTCGAAGGCGTCCTTGCCGTAAAAGAGCTTTCCCTGGTAGATCTCTCGAAGATCGCGCTCGACGAAGGTTCGCGTCAACGCCGCGCCTCCGAGTAGAACGGGAAGGTCCGCCATGCCCCGGTCGTTCATCAGTTCGAGGTTCTCTCGCATGATGAGGGTGGACTTCACGAGCAGTCCGCTCATACCCAAGGCGTCAGCCTTGTGTTCCTGGACCGCGCTC
>Ga0182013_10000328_pt1 | contig 64979 bp, 60 predicted proteins | sample 612S2MmetaG_FD_120487 | JGI IMG/M metagenome (GOLD analysis project Ga0182013, IMG submission 120487) | Permafrost microbial communities from Stordalen Mire, Sweden - 612S2M metaG | ecosystem: Environmental > Terrestrial > Soil > Wetlands > Permafrost | place: Sweden: Stordalen | collected... | reverse complement strand
TTCCTCAAGAGCCCGACGCAGAACCTCGGGCTTGAGGTTATCAGCGGCGAGCAGTCTCAGGCAGGCACTGCTGTTATTGGTTACCGCGGTCAGAGGTTGGTTGACTTCGTGGGCGATGGACGCTGCCAGTTCGCCCATGGTTGTCAGTCGGGAAACCCGAGCAAGGTCCGCCTGCGTCAATTGCAATGCTTGTTGTGCTTCTTTCCAGTCATGCAAATCCACAACGCTCCCAAACCATTTGATGACCCGCCCTTCCCGATCACGCAAAGGCAGAGCGCTGGAAATACACCAACGATATGCGTGGTCCGCAGCGCGCCGGCCGCGAAATTCGTACTGAAAGGGCTTTCCGGTTGAAACCGCGGCCCTCCACGCTTGCTCCATATTTTCAATCTCATCCGGATGAACGGACTTCATCCAGCCAGCACCTTGGACCTGCTCCGGGGATAAACCTGTGTAGTCCAGCACGCGCTGGTTACAGTAATCGATCACACCGTCTGAACCGGCGCTCCAAAGCATCTGCGGAATGGTCTCAGTTAACTGGCGCAGGCTTCGCTCACTATCACGCAGTTTGTCTTCCGCATGTTTTCGTTCAATTCCCTGAGCAATCAAGTCCGCACCAGACGCCAGCGTCTCTGTCGTTTCTGGCGTGACCGGTTTCCGAGAGAACATGGCCAGTACGCCTATGGTGCGGTCTCCGACACTCAGTGGGTAACCTGCGAAACTAGCCATCCCTTCTTTCTCTGCCCATGCTCTGTCAGTGATTCGAGGATCATTGAGGACATTATTGGTCAGATGCGGTTTTCGTTCTTGTGCAATCATCCCAATTTTGAATTGTCCGATCGGAATGTGGCTGTGAGGTCCGTCAAGGTGCGTGTACATGCCTGCACTGGCCTGCAGGTTCAACACTTTTCCATCGTCACTCAGGGTCCAAATCCTCGCGAATGCCGCATCAAGATGGCGCACGATGGCTTCGCTGCACTCACTCAAGATTGTTTTCAAACTTGCTTCCTTACCGAAAGCCATGCTCACATCAGCGCGGACAGCGATCTGGCGGGCATGCGCTGCTCGCAGTTCCTCGGCCTGCTTTCTTTCGCTGATATCGCGGATAAAGCCGGTAAATACCTTATGACCATCTCTAGATAGCTCTCCAAACGAGATTTCCACGGGGAATTCTTGGCTATTCTTGCGCAGTGCGGTCAGTTCAGTGCCTTGCCAGTCGATGTGCCGCTGGCCGGTAGCCAAATAGCGGCTGAATCCTTTCTCGTGCAATTTCCGCAAGAATTCCGGCATCAGGATGGTCAACGGCTTCCCGATCAACTCCGACGGATCATAACCGAAGATTCTCATCGTGGCGGGGTTGGCAAACAGAATTGCACCGCGCTCGTCAATGCTGATCACGGCATCAGGGGCAGTTTCGACCACGAGGCGATAGTTCTCTTCGCTGTAGCGTAGGGCGGCCTCTTCGCGTTTGCGTTCGGTAATATCGGTGACCACGCCGCCGATGGCGTAGATTTTGCCTTCTGCAGTGAACAGAGGAAACTTCTGCACAATCCTGGTGTGGAGTCCGTCTTCGTAGCGAGCCGCGTCTTCAAGCTTCACCGGCTCGCCCGACTGTAATACTTCTCGATCAACGGCTTGAAACGCAGCAGCTTGTTCGGCCGAAAACAGCTCATCATCGGTCTTGCCGTTGACTTCATCGGGGATGTGAAAGGCTTTCTTGAACGCCTCGTTGGCATAGACGTACCGACTCTGCGAATCTTTCACGAAAGCCAGGTTCGGGCTGTTTTCAAAGAATGCGAGCAGCAGCTCCTCGCTTTGTTGCAGCATGGCCTCAGCCTGTTTACGTTCATGAATGTCCTCGCAAGCGATCAAATTTCGCAAGGATGTTCGCAAGGATGAGTCGCGGCCACGGGTTGGGGTGACGGCTAGGACCTTCCTAATCAAGAACCAGCGGTATTGGCCATCCGCCCGCCGGATGCGTGCCTCAGTTTGGAATGGTCTCCCGTCGGCCAAAGCCGCGGTTAGTTCGTCAGTGAACTTGACAGCATCATCTGGGTGAATCGTTGCTTGCCAGACCCTTCGATTTAATTGTTGTGTCAGGCAACCCGTATACTCCTGCCACTGACGGTTCACGAACTCAACGGATCCGTCGGGCAATGCACCTACCGCGGGTGTCGGCATCGTTTCGATAAGATTCCGAAGATCCGGCGGATCGATGGTTTGGGCACCGCGTCCTTCAGTGGTCATGTCTTTTGAACTCGTGGACAGTCGAGGAACTCTTGTGCGGAAGAGAATGTCCTTGGGCGCCAGCCTTCACAGCGGATCAACAATTCCGGCGACTCGCGCACGGAGACGTCGTCGTCGACAATGCAGACGATTGGTATGACTGGCTGCATTTGCGGCCACCCCATTTCATGGCCAAGTGTGTGCACCTGAACTCAGGCTTCACTGCACAGTAGACGCATTACGCCCCACGGTTGACGGGAATTCTACAACGACAACCCAATGGAAATCAACGAGATGAGGATCGTGCTGCGTTTCACAGCACCGGAGCGCGAGGTTCTGTTCCCGTAATGGCCGATGAGCCCATGGGAGTGACGCGAACTGTGTCCCCCAACCAAAGTATCGGCGATACCATCGTCCAATTGTTCGACTACGAAGCTTCTGTTCTCATGGCTCGCGTGGACCGATTCAATCGGGATGCGGACGGCCGAGAGCACAATGAGCATGAAACATCGAACTATTGATGGTCCTCACAGAAGAAAGCATCGATAAATAGACATTTTGGAAAAGAGCACATCGTATGAAAGGGTTCACTTATCTGTTGTTTGGCGTTGTGGCGCTAGCTGGCGTGGTCGTCTACATGGCTCACGCCTCTGGACGATCCGATGGAGAGGCTGATCCGGTTTTCGGAATCACAATTCCTCCCGGATACCGCGACTGGAAGCTGATCTCTGTTGCCCACGAAGAAGGCAATCTGAACGATCTTCGCGCCCTTCTGGGCAACGACGTAGCGATCAAAGCTTACCGGGAGGGGCGGCTGCCGTTCCCGGACGGCACAATCATTGCACGCCTAGCCTGGAGTTACGTTCCGTCCGAGGAAAACAACAAAGTCTTTGGCCGCACCCAATCTTTCGTGGCCGGACCGGCCACGAACGTTCAGTTCATGGTCAAGAACTCCAAGAAATACGCCGAGACGGGTGGTTGGGGGTTTGCTCAATTCAAAGACGGCAAACCTGCGGACGCGGCACTGCTCAAAACCTGCTTTCCCTGCCACGAGCCTGTCAAAGCTCGTGACTTTGTCTTCACACAGTACGCACCTTAGATACGGGGATGGTCCCATGGACGAGAAAGAACTGTTTCGCAATTCGGCCTGCGAAGAGCAGATCAAAACGGCGGAGCGTGAGTTATCGGCGTTCGTTCGTGCGGTGACGGAATTGTTCGGTCCGGAGCAGGCCAGGCTTTCGGCAGAAGACTGGCTACTCGAATTAGAACGAATGGATAGCCCGCCTCGAGCCACGCGTCGCGTGCCGCGAGCAGTCACCGTAGTAGCCTCGGCTCGATTGGCAAATCGGGAGACTCCAGCCTTGGATCATCGCGCGCTTGCGAAATCGGCTGATGCCAAGGGCTCGCCGATACTATCGTCTAATTGTCTCGCATCGGTGCTTATGGTGTGATCGCTGATCGCACGCCGATTTCGCTCACTGACGCATATTGAATGGAGGAACCCCAATGAGACGCTTCACATTCTTGTTGATTGCGGTTGCGACAACGGCCGGCCTTGTCGCAATCATTGGCCCTGCCCCCGGTCACGCGGACGAGAAATCCGCTTCCTACGTTACCGAAATCCCGCAGGGGTACCGCGACTGGCAGTGGGTCTCCTCGGCCCATGAAGCAGGCAACCTGAACAGTTTAGGTGGGGTCCTGGGAAACGATGTAGCGATCAAGGCCTATCGCGAAGGCAAACTCCCGTTCCCGGACGGCACGATCATTGCTGCTTTGCATTACCGTTACGTCCCGTCGGAGGAAAACAACAAAGTCTTTGGTGAGGCTCAATCTTTTGTCCCCGGCGCTCCCACGAACGTTCAGTTTATGGTGAAGGACTCAACCAAGTACGCCGCAACCGGCGGCTGGGGGTTCGGTCACTTCGCGGGCGGCAAACCTGGCGACGCGGCGTTTATGAAAAGCTGTTTCCCCTGCCACGAGAAGGCCAAAGGAAGCGACCTTGTCTTTACTCGTTATGCACCTTGATGAGCGGCAAGGCACAGCTTGTGTAGTTCTAACGATGTGAAGGTTGGCTGAGAAACAAAGGCAGCACAAGGAAATCCATAACACGGGAGAAAATGATATGTCGCACCACTACTCTGGTCCGGACTTTGGCTTTCCCCACGGGGACGCCCGCCTCGACTTTACTGACCTGTATGCCTTCCCCAAGCCTGGGGATTCGAGCAAGTCCGTCTTTATTATGAACGTGCACCCATCGGTTGGTGTAAACCCACCCGGGCCGACTACGGACGAGCCGTTCGCGACGGAAGCGCTATATGAGCTGAAGATTGACACCGATGGCGATGTTGTTGCCGATATCGCGTACCGAGTGCGATTCAACTCAGACAAGGAGGGAGCGCAGACCGCAACCTTACGACGGATCGAGGGCGCGCAGGCCGCCAGCACAGGTGAAGGCGGGCAAGTTATCGTCGCGGGAGTGCCGGTGTCGACGGGGTCGCAGACGCATGTGGCCGAGGGCGGGGACTATCGCCTCTTCGCTGGCTGGCGCAGCGATCCATTTTTCTTCGACGTGGAGGGCGCCCTGAACAATCTGCAGTTCACCGGTAACGACTACTTCGCCGACAAGGACGTGTGCAGCATTGTGCTGGAAGTACCCAACTCTGCCTTGGGCTCTGGAAAGGTGAGTCTGTGGGCGCGCACGCTGGACGGGGCAAGTGGAAAATTGGTACAGGCGGATCGCGGCGCGCGGTCGAATCAAACTCCCTTCCTTGCCAGCGAGCAGAATACCGCCTATCTCGCCGCGGAGCCAGCGAACGATGCCCGTTTCGTCCCGGTATTCGCGCACGCGCTGGAGCACACCGGGGGTTACACGCAGGCGGAAGCAACCCGGGTCGCCGGGACCTTGCTGCCGGACGTGCTCCACTATGATCCCACGCGGCCGGCGTCCTACCCGAACAATGGCCGGGCACTCACCGACGACGTCGTGGATTTCTTTCTCCCTCTACTTACCAATGGAAGAGTAACGCGAGATAACGTAGGGCCTCACACAGACCTGCTCACCTCCTTTCCTTACGTCGGCTCGCCGCATAAGATGCGATCCGCGGAACGGGTGGCCGCCTAAGCTGGGCAGAAAGGAACTTTCATGAAGTATTCGACTCTCTATCGCGCGATAGAGATCGACAGTCTCTCTATCGCCTATCGTGAGGCAGGTCCGAAAGATGCTCCGACGATTCTGCTGCTGCACGGTTTGCCGTCTTCCTCGCGAATGTTCGAGCCTCTTTTGACCCGTCTTTCCGATCGTTATCACCTTGTCGCGCCCGATTACCCGGGCTTCGGTCACAGCGACTGGCCGGACCCGAGACAATTCGCGTACACCTTCGATCACATCGCGGAAATCATGAATCACTTCACCGAGGCGCTCGGTCTCTCCCAATTCACCCTCTACATGCAGGATTACGGTGGCCCCGTCGGCTTTCGCATGATATTGGCCCATCCGGAGAGAGTCGAAGCTGTCATCGTCCAGGACGCGGTAGCACACGACACCGGTCTCGGCGAGAACTGGAAAACCCGACGCGCCTTTTGGGCCGATCGGGCTGCCAACGAGAGCGCGCTGCGCACAAATCTCCTGTCGCTCGCAACCACGAAGTCCCGCCACGCGGGGAACGATCCCAACGTGGAGCGCCACAACCCGGATCTCTGGACCGACGAATTCTATTTTCTAAATCAACCCGGCCAGGCTGACATTCAAAGCGACCTCTTCTACGACTATCGCACCAACGTCGATTCCTACCCGCGATGGCAAGCATGGATGCGCGAGAAGCATCCGCGCCTGTTGGTGATCTGGGGTAAGTACGAGTCTTCGTTCGACCCCTCCGAGCCAGAGTCCTATCGCCGCGATGTCCCAGAAGCGGAAGTCCACATCGTCGATGGCGGCCACTTCGCCTTGGATACCGCCGCAGACGAAATTGCCGCACTGGTCCAAGGATTCGTCGGTTGTTCACGCCAGGGCTCTGCGGCGCGGCGCGCAGGGTGAAGCGGCACTTTGAGAGGGACGGTGCTCGGCAGTGTTGGCTTCGAACCCCTAAAACGAAAGCTTATTTATGTCGGTCAAAAAAACAGCGATCATAACCGGAGCATCAGGGGGTATCGGCGCGGGTTTAGTCGAGGGGTTTCTGAGGGAAGATTATAACGTCGTCGGGACTTCTCGTGAAGCCAATCGGTTCTCTCGATGCTATTACCCCTGGTTTGGCGCAGGTTGTTCACACGCCTCACCCGCCACAAGGGCCGCCCGAATCTGGCCCCCCGGTCTCATTCGCGCGCAGCGGGATTACCGCCGCTTGGGACCCGAAATTCACGAGCTTGCTTGAACTGGCAGAAGCATGCGACGTTCCGGTCAGATGGTCGTGTCGGACTGGAGTCTGCCATACCTGCATAACTGGTCTGATTGGCGGATCGATTATTTATAACCCTGAGCCACTGGAGCGGCCCGCTCCCGGGAACGTGCTCGTATGCTGTTCCCAGCCAAGCGCGGGCGTCGCACTCGATCTTTGATAGAGAAGGATCGTTGAGAAGAACGGGAGGAGTCCAATCATGCGTTCTGATATTGTGCCCGGAGGTATTTTCCCCGACTACGAACTGCCCGATCACACGGGCACGCAGCGCAAGCTCAGCGAGCTACAGGGCGAGGACCCGCTGATCCTCACGCTCGCGCGCGGCCACTACTGCCCAAAGGAACACCAGCAGCATTTGGAACTCGCCGCGTTCTACCCGAAAATCGCAGTGGCCTACACTCAGATCGCCACGATCGCCACCGACGACCACCATACTCTGCAGGAGTTCCGTGCGTCAGTCGGAGCCCAGTGGACATTCCTTTCGGACCCAGACCGAACGGTTCAGAAGGATCTCGACATCCAGGAATACACCGACCCCGAGCACAATCCGATGATCCCGCATACACTCGTGCTCAAGCCGGGCCTCGTGATCCACAGCATCTATAACGGCTACTGGTTCTGGGGGCGTCCATCGGCTATCGATCTTTGGCACGATCTGCGTGTCGTGACCAGTGAAATCCGTCCAGACTGGGATCTGAGCACTCCTGGACTCCGCGAAGCGTGGAACGCGGGCGACCTCTCGCGTTTCCACGGCTGGAACAAGCGGGCCAGCGGAGAGAAATGAAGCCGACTGCTTCCCCAAGTCTGTGGCGACCGCTTCGAGTAACGGTTTTTCGCAATCTGCTAATCGCGGACGTCGTTTCAGACGCCGGCGCTTTCATGCAGAACGTTGGCGCAGCCTGGTTGATGGTCTCACTCGGCGCCGGGCCGATTTATGTTGCGCTGACGCAGACGGCCGCCTCCTTGCCATATTTTCTACTGGCTCTTCCAGCGGGCTCGGCTGGCGACATCTTCGACCGCCGTAAGCTGGTTCTTTTCACCGAGTCGTGGATGATGGGTGTCGCGTTGATTCTGGCGATCTTGACCATCGCGGGAGCGATGTCGCCATGGATACTCTTGGCGCTCACTTTTGCGCTCTCGGCGGGAGATGCGTTCGAAGCGCCGGCATGGCGTGCAATCCTGCCCGAATTGGTGCCCAAGGAGGATCTGGCAGCGGCTTCTGCGCTCAACGGAATTGAATTCAACCTCGCCCGAGCGGTTGGGCCGGCGCTCGCTGGCGCGATCATATCTGTTGCCGGTGTCGCCGCAGCCTTCATCGCAAATTTCGTTTCGTTTTTCGGCGTCATCCTTGTGGTTGCCAGGTGGAAGAGGTCTGTGCGGAGAAGGAGCGCGCCGCCGGAATCTTTTTCTGGAGCTACCGTCGCGGCAATTCGATACGTACGGCACTCTCCCGCAATCCTGACGGTATTGCTCAGAACCGGTGTAGTAATGTTCTTCACCAGCGCCCTCTTCGCATTGCTGCCGACCGTTTCTCGAAACATGAATCAGAGTGCAACCGGCTATGGACTCTCGCTGGGCTGCTTTGGTGGCGGTGCGATCATCGGTGCTTTGGTCATGCAGTCGGCGCGTGACCGGTGGGCGGTGGAGCCCATAGTGTCGACCGGCGTCGTGAGCTTGGGGCTAGTGATTCTGGCGATGAGTGGGTTGCACAGATTGAGCACACTGGCTGCAGTTATGTTGGTTGGCGGTGCGGCATGGGTCATTTTCATTTCCCTCATCAACGCCCTTGTCCAGAACCTTGCGCCTGATTGGGTGAGAGCACGAGTCCTCGCCATCTTCATTCTGGTTTATCAAGGGAGTTATGCGCTCGGGACGGCGGCTTGGGGTGCCGTCGCGCAACGAGCAGGCGTTGGAGCCGCGCTTGTCTATGCTGGAATGGGGACCATCGCCACCGCAGCAATTGCCCTTTTCGCGCAACTTCCCGATTCTACCGCAGATCTGAGTCCCTGGAACCACTGGCGCATGCCGGTCGTCATCAAGGAAGTTGGGGCTGATGTCGAGAAGGGACCGGTATTGGTCACGATCGAGTATTCCGTCAGTCCAAAACGGACGCAAGAATTCCTGGATGCGATGCATGAATATGGTCGAACGCGGCGTCGCGACGGCGCGTATCAGTGGGCAATCTTTCGCGATACTGAAGTCGCGGATCGTTATCTGGAGACATTCCTGGTGAACTCCTGGGCAGAGCATCTGCGTCAGCATGAGAGGCAGACCCAAGCCGACCGTGAGTTGGAACAGCGAATAAACAGCTGTCTTTCCGGAGAACCGATGGTGCGTCATTTGATCGACGCCCATGTGGCAGAAACCTGATCGGGCGAGCTTCAGGCGTGACCGGCTGACGAGTATCTCGCAAGGAACTAGTGACGGTTTTTGACAGGGAACTCCGGTATGCTTGGCGGAATGCAAGCCACGACGGCAATTCCGGAGATTGAATTCCAGGATGTCTCCTACCGTGTGGCGGGCACACAAGTACTTTCCGGATTTAACCTGCAGGTCCAGAGTGGAGAAACACTAGTGCTGCTAGGGCGCAGCGGGTCCGGAAAGACCACATTACTCAAGCTGGTCAATCGCCTGTTGACGCCCAGTTCCGGCGACATCCGGGTGAAAGGATTGTCCAATGCGAAAGCAGACGTGATCGGTCTGCGTCGCAGCATCGGCTACGTGATCCAGGACGTCGGATTGTTTCCTCACTTTACGGTCGAGCGGAACATTGGGTTGGTTCCGAGGATCGGAGGCTGGCCCGAAGACCGAATTCGTGCACGTGTGCAAGAGTTGCTGCAGTTGGTGGGCTTGGCAGCTGATCTGGCGTCGCGGTATCCGCATCAGCTGTCGGGCGGGCAAAGGCAGCGGGTCGGCGTGGCGCGGGCGCTGGCGGCAGACCCCGAGATACTCCTGATGGATGAGCCTTTCGGCGCGCTCGATCCACTGACGCGCGATGAGTTGCAGCGCGAATTTCTTGCCCTTCAGCAACGACTCCACAAGACCGTTGTATTTGTGACTCACGATCTGCGCGAGGCCTTGCGGCTAGGAACGCGGATTGCGTTGATGGAGGCGGGCCGGCTGGTCACGGTGCTGACGCCGCGGGAGTTTCTGCAATCGAGCGATCCACTGGCGTCCGCTTATGTAAGAGCGTTTGGCGAAGGTTTAGAGTCGGCCGCAAATCGGGGCACGTCATGAATGTCTTTCGCTACATTTGGCAGAATCAAGGTCAGGTGCTGGAACTTACGTTGGAGCACTTGCGGCTGGTCGGTTTTTCCACGCTGTTCGCGATGCTGGCCGGAATACCATTGGGAATTGTGATCGCCCGCCGGCCGCGATGGAACAAGCCAGTGTTGGCCAGCGCCAACATCATCCAGACGATTCCCAGCCTCGCGCTGTTTGGTTTTCTACTGCCGGTGCCATGGCTGGGTGAGCGCTCAGAGCGGCTCGCGATTTTGGCTCTCACGCTATACGCACTCTTGCCCATCATCAGGAACACGTATACGGGAATTCGGGGCGTCGATCCTGCCGTAGTCGAAGCAGGGCGAGGCATGGGACTCACGGAATCACAGCTTTTGTTTCAAGTGGAACTGCCGCTGGCGGTGAGCGTGATCCTCTCGGGTGTGCGCGTGGCGGTCGTCATTTCGGTCGGGCTGGCGACAATTGCAGCGGCGATTGGTGCCGGGGGTCTAGGAGAATTTATTTTCCGCGGCTTGGCGATGGTGGATAACCGAGTCATCCTGGCCGGAGCGATTCCAGCCGCAGTTTTGGCGCTGACGGCCGATTTTGGCGTGGGATGGCTGGAAAGGCGAATGCAGACGCGATGACGGTTCCGCGATTGAATCCAGGAGGGTTGACTCGAGGACGGTTGTTTATCGCGGCGCTTCTGTCGCTGACGTCTTGTGCTCCTTCGCATCACGATCGCATTGTGGTTGGCTCCAAGAATTTCACCGAGTCGTTTATTTTGGGCGAGCTCATCGCGCAGCAAATAGAGACTCGCACCCACCTGAAAGTGGAGCGACGCTTCTACCTGGCCGGAACGTACATCTGCCAGCAGGCGATTCTTGCGGGGCGGATCGATGTGTATCCGGAATATACGGGCACGGCGCTTACCGCGATTCTCAAGCAGAATGCCGGCTTCGATAAGCAGGATGTGTATCGACGAGTGAAGAGCGAATACGAACATCGTTTCGGATTGACGCTCGGACCGTCTCTTGGCTTCAATGACACTTTCGCAATGGAGGTCCGCGGAGAAGACGCGCGCCGCTTGGACCTCAAGACTCTCTCGCAAGCGGCAGTGTTCGCTCCGCAATGGCGTGCCGGGTTTGGTTACGAATTCATGGAACGGCCGGATGGATATCGAGGACTAGCCGCAACCTACGGGCTGCACTTCGCGGAACAGCCGCGCATCATGGATCTGGGCCTGCTGGCGCGGGCGCTGAAAGATCGCCAGATCGACCTGGCCGCCGGGAACGCAACTGACGGGCTGATCCAGGCTCTGGATCTTTTCGTACTCGGAGATGATCGCCATTATTTCCCTCCGTATGAAGCGGTGCCAGTCATACGCAGGCAGACGCTGGATGAGCATCCGGAAGTGGCGCGGGCTCTTGCGGAGTTGGCGGGTAAGATTTCCGACGAAGAGATGCAACGGCTGAATTACGAGGTCGATGGCCAGCACCGCGACGCGGCCGACGTGGTGCGCGAATTCCTTAGAAACAAAGGACTCGTGCGGTGATCGACCGCGATGGCGAAGCTTCGACGACACATTTTAGGCGAAGTGCTCAATTTCCAACGCCCCCTGCAGTGTGAGCACTGCGTTGCCCTTGAGGACGACGCGGTCTCCGGCCATTTCACACTAGAGTTCACCGCCTCGCTCCGATAATTGGCACGCGTGCAAAGACAATTTTCCCAATCGCTTTGACCAATAAGGAGTCAGCGCGCAATGGGCGAGCCCGTCACGGGATCTTCCGGAATGCTGTAACTCGGCTTGAAGTAGCGCGTTACGAAATCGACTGTCTCTTCACGTGCGGTGACTGCCACAACGAAAGGATGGAGCAGTTCCAAGAGGGAGGTTATTTTCGGCAGCGATCTTGCGCAGAATCTGGTCATCTAACCAGCTTTCAAGAGGGCAGACCGCTTGGGGGATTTCCGCGAAAAGGCTCGCGGGTGGATGCGTTCATGCGAAAGAGCGGAAGGCGCATTGCCCAATTGTACTGGTCGCAGATAATGGTCGGCTGGGACGTCGGTCGATGATTGTCGCCGGGCGGATGAAAATCCCTGAGACCTTCGTCTTGTCGGGACCCAATCGGAGCCTACCACGACGAACTCGGATTGATGGCGGCGTTTAATCTCAATCTACTGGGCCGGGTCAGGCGTGAACTCAGGGCTGATTTTGATTCGCACGAATCGCGCGCTTGGCAAGAATTAACTATGAGGCGCGGAGTGTCGGGATGCGAAGCGGCAGGTCGTCGGCATTCCGGCGGCCGAAGTCGTCGTAGCGTTCCAGGAGGGAGAGACCATATGGACGGAAAGCAGTCCTTAATCACTCAACCGACGATGTGGTCAAGAGAGAGCGCGCCTCGGTCTTCCGCCGCGAAGTCCAATGAATCGATAAGCAGTGGTCTTCTGCCGAAAACCTGCTTATTGCCGAGTGATCGCCACGTGAGTCAGAAGAATTGCACTCAGGGTGCTCCGGACTTGCGCCATGCCCGCAGGTTGAGAGCGCTCATCACCATGCAAAATATGTTGGCGGGGATGAACCCCATTTGAGCTGTTTGGAATCCGATGACGCACACGACAACGCTATTGACGCCGGCCAATGCCCAGCCTTCCCAGCACCGCCGCCCCACCAGAACCGTGGAGGCGATGGTTAACACGCAAGATAGATAATCGAGCCGAAACACAGATGAAGACCTCCTGAAACATTGTGAGTGAAAGATAGGCATTTTGGCTGTGATGCCGACCTTTTGTTAAATGACCTTGGTTACTTGACCGGAAAACAAGTTGGCTTAAGCCGGAGAGAGCGATGTCCGCAGATCAAGATCAAACAAACGGATGCGCATGTGTGCGAAGACTGCATTAAAAACCGGCGATAGGTGGGTTCATTTGCGCTTGTGTCTTAATCTGCGGACATGTGGCGTGTTTGCGAGTCATCGAAGGACAAGCACGCCATCAAGCACTTTCACCTGCTGACCGTCGACGATGACCCCGACCCGCGTCCAATCGTTATTGAGCTTCACTCGCTCATAGATAGTTACCTTGATCTCACCCACAGAAACCTCGATATTCAATACGGGGATTTCCGGGCGAACCAACAATTCTCTGCGGGGTGGAGATCCCGCATGTAGTTCAACTGTAGTTCTACGGGCGACGGAGAGTTCAGGAAAGCGTTACGAATCAGCAGGATGGAAAGGTGTTGGTAGCGCTACCGGGAATCGAACCCGGGTTTGAAGATTGAGAATCTTCCGTCCTAACCCCTAGACGATAGCGCCACTTGGGATGAAATGCGACGAAGTCCGATTATAACAAAGCTTGTTCTACCCCAAGCAGATGTTGGTGTCCCGGTCATGGAGTTTTTTCCCGAGATCTGGAGCTGACCGCAAAGTATTGCAAAATGTATTGCAGCGCGCCCTTCGGACTGACAATTCCGTCTGAACTGCCTTGACAAGAGCGGACCTGAGCGGGATACTCAGTAAGGCGAATAAAAAGCGAATACGTGGATCTCGCCCGGGCTGATTCTGCCCTCTGCGTTCCCTGACAATTGTGAGAAAAAATATGTCTGCCTCTCCGGTTTTTTCATCGGCGGCCATGGGCCGCCCTTTTATTTTTTCTGCGGGCGAGAAATCCGCAAAAAAGACCGCGGAAATTCTGGCTCAAGTTGGCGCCGTTTCCAAACTGGCCGCGGTCGTTCCCGCCTCACGCCTTGATGTTTGCCTGGCACCCGAAATGATTTCGAGCGGGATTCCGCAACTAGACGCGCTGACCGGCGGACTGGCTCGCGGTTGTCTCACGGAAATCTGCGGCACGGCTTCCTCGGGAAGAACCAGCGTATTGCTTTTCGCGCTCGCCCGCGCTACCCAGCGCGGGGAAGTTTGCGCACTGGTGGATGCCAGCGATGCTTTCGATCCAGCGTCTGCCGCGGCTGCCGGCATGGAGATGAGCCGCTTGCTATGGGTGCGATGCGGAGAAAAACATCCGTCGCGCAGGCCTGCTACGGCGGCACGAACCAGCGGCAAGAAACTCGGCAATTCTTATCCGGCCATGTTTTCAGACAATTTGTGTCATTTGTATCAAGGGGTGCCTTGGGGCATAGCACAGGCCAGGCGCGGGGAAACGCAGCTTGGGCAAATGCTGAAAGTCACCGACCTGCTGCTGCAAAGCAATGGTTTTGGAATGATTGCACTTGATCTCGGCGATGTTCCGGTGTCGAGCGCGCGGCGAATTCCATTGGCATCGTGGTTCCGCTTCCGTCGTGCCATTGAGCATACGACGACTGTTTTGCTGGTCGTGGAACAACAGCCCATTGCAGGCAGTTGCTCGTCGATGCTGGTGAAAGTATCAAGCGCCCGGTCTCGGGTCTCGGGGAAAAAACTGGCAGCTCTCAGCTCTCAGGAATCAGGGAATCGGCCGGTGCAGGCAGAAGTACATCCAGAACTCTCGCATACGAAACTATTGGATCAGTTCGAAATTACGGCTGAGTTGGTGCACTCGCGTTTGCAACGAACTTTAGAACGAAAGCCGATGCAATCGGCGGCAAGTTTCAACAGTCGCGCCGCATGGGCAGGATAGTTCGCAGTTTCCTGTTCTCAGTTCTCAGACTCGAGTCTTCATGATTTTGTGGTCACGCAATGCATGAGTCTTTACTGACTGGTTTTCATGTTTGCCTGTATCTTCATCCCCGACTTCTGCGCCCAAGCGATCATTCGCTTGGAGCCAAAGTTGCGCCTGTGCCCGGTTGCGGTACTCATCGGGCGGGCTCCGCTGGAGAAGGTGTTTGCCCTCAATGAAAGAGCGCGTCAATCGGGGATTGACGTAGGCGCAACCAAATCGCAACTGGAAGCTTGGGAAAATCTAGTGTTGCGCACCCGCTCGGAGTCGCAGGAGACATCGGCACACGCCGCGCTGCTCGATTGTGCGCAATCATTTTCTCCGGAAGTGGAGGACACATCCTGCGGCACTGTGATTCTGAACCTTGCCGGGCTCGAGCCGATGTTGGGCCCGCTGCAGAAGATTGCCCGCGACCTGTCGCAGCGCATCTTGGAGATGGGACTGGAAGCGAACATTGCGGTGGCTGCGAATCCGGATGCGGCTTTGCTCGCAGCCCGGGGTTTTCCCGGTGTGACTTTGATTCCCGAAGGGCGCGAAGCGGAACGTCTAGGAGATCTACCTGTGGATGTGTTGCTGGAAAGTTTTTTCTGCGAAGGGGAGCAGGCAGCGCACTGGATTGAAACCTTCGATCGCTGGGGCATTCGCAAGCTGCGTTCATTGGCGGCTCTTCCTGAAGTTCCGGTCAGCGAGCGTCTGGGGCAGCCGGGAGTTCGACTGCAAGAACTGGCGCGGGGGGAGATATCACGCGACTTGCGGGTGCTCGAACCGCAATCGATCTTTGTCGAGAGTGTGGATCTGGAATATCCCATCGTGCTGCTGGAACCGCTGGCTTTTCTAATCAATCGCATGTTGGAACAACTATGTGCGCGCTTGAGTGCGCGGGCCTTGGCGGCGCAGGAGTTGCAATTGACATTGGATCTCGCGGGTATGTCATCGGATGGTTGCGAATCGTCCGGGCGCGCACTGCCTCGAACATTTATGCGCAGGCTGCGGCTGCCTTCGCCCATGCTGGACGCAAAAGTTTTTCTTAAATTATTGCAACTCGATTTGCAGGCTCATCCTCCGGGAGCGCCCATTGGGAAGGTTCATCTGTTGGCGGAGCCGGCGCGTCCGCGAGCGTTGCAGAGTGGATTGTTCCAGCCGGTTTTTCCCGAGCCCGAAAAACTGGAGCTAACGCTGGCGCGCATTGCAGGCATTGTAGGCGAGGGAAGAGCGGGGTCGGTGGAATTACTGGATACGCACCGTGCAGATGCGTTTACGTTGCGCCACTTCGCACCCGCGGAACCGGGATCAACGCAGTCAGTGAAGCAGCCTACAAATCGACAGAAGAACAAAGACATGTATATGTCAGGAAATGGCAGCGTCTTCGAGTGTGATGAAAAGTTCCACGAGAAGCGCGAGGAAAACGTCAAAGAAATTATCCAGGATGAAAAAGGCGCGGTGATTGCCCTGCGCCTGTTTCGTCCGCGGTTGGACGCAATCGTTACTCTGTGCGAAGCGAAGCCGGTGCGAATGCGATGTCCGGTGCGTGAAGATATCGCCGGCGAAATCGTATGGACCGCCGGTCCCTGGCGGTCTTCCGGCGATTGGTCGGAACAGGAAGGCTGGTCGCGCGAGGAGTGGGACATCGCAATCTCCGCTGATTCAGGACTTGTGTTGTATCGCTTAGTGCAAGACAAGTTAAGTGGGACCTGGTTTGTGGAAGGGACCTATGACTGAGAGAAAGTTCTCAGTTGCCGGTTCTCAGTTCTCAGCGTTATCAGGCCAACTGAAGAACTGAGAGCGGAAAAAGCCGATGTACGTTGAACTCCACTCCCGCTCCGCGTTCAGCTTTCTCGAAGGGGCTTCGCTTCCCGAGGAACTGATTGCGGTGTGCTCGAACCTGGGCATGACGGGGATGGCCTTGCTCGATCGCGATGGAGTGTACGGCTCGCCACGCTTTCATCTCGCCGCAAAAAAAGCAGAGATCAAGGCGCACATTGGGGCGGAAGTGACGTGCGCTTCGTTTTCACCGGGCGCGGAACCTAGCCCTGCCTGTAGGGGGCAGAGACCCGTCGCGACAGAAGAACAATGCCACGGTAGATTCCGGCTTCCGCTGCTGGCCGCTTCGCGCGCGGGGTATCAAAATCTCTGCCGGCTAATTACAAAAATGAAATTGCGAGCAGGGCGTAAAGAAGGCGCCTTCGCGTCGGATCTTGATTTTATCGAGCATGGCGACGGTTTGATTTGCCTCACCGGTGGAGAAGAAGGACCGCTGGCTGCCGCACTCAAGCGAGGTGGCCCGCAGGCGGCATTTGAAGCGGTGAAACGACTGGCGAAAATGTTTGGGCGATCGAATGTCTATGTCGAATTACAACGGCACTTTCATCGCGAGGAAGAATATAGAAACCGGGTTGCGATTGAGATCGCGGAGGCTTTGCAACTGCCGCTACTGGCGACCAATGGCGTGAACTATGCCACGCCCCGGGAGCGCGAGTTGGCGGATGCCTTCACCGCGCTGCAGCATCATCGCACGCTGGCGACTGCCGGGCGTCTGCTGTCGAGGAATGGCGAGCGCTATCTTAAATCTCCAGCAGATATGCGAATGGTGTTTGCGGATTTTCCGCAGGCCATCGCCAACACGGTTGAACTTTCCTCCCGGCTGGAGTTCACGCTGAACGATCTGGGATACGAATTCCCGCGCTATCCCGTGCCGGAGGGGGAAAGCATGATTTCATTTTTGCGCGAGCGCACGCGGGAGGGAATGCAGAGCCGGTATGGGCGGGCGGATGCGGAACTGAAAAAGCGGGCGCGGCGGCAGATTGAGCGCGAGTTGAGCTTGATTGAACATCTAAAACTTGCCGGCTACTTCCTGATTGTGTGGGATCTGGTGCGTTTCTGCCGGGAAGAGAAGATTCTGGCGCAGGGTCGCGGATCGGCTGCCAATAGCGCGGTCTGCTACGCGCTCGGCATCACGGCGGTGGATCCGATTGGCATGGAATTATTGTTCGAGAGATTTCTTTCCGAGGAACGGGGCGAGTGGCCGGACATCGATCTCGATTTGCCCAGCGGCGACGAGCGGGAACGTGTAATTCAGTACGTGTATCAGCGCTATGGACAACGCGGCGCGGCCATGACCGCCAACGTGATTACCTATCGCAATCGGATGGCGGCGCGCGAAATGGGGAAGGCGCTGGGATTCGATGCGGAGACGCTGAAGCGAATTTCAGCGGCGGTGGCCACCTGGGAATTCAAGGACGAGAACGATGCGCTCGATCGCCGTCTGCGCGATGCCGGGCTCGACCTGAAGCATCCGCGAATTCGCAAGTATTTTGAATTGTGTCTGGCCGCGCAGGATTTACCGCGGCATTTAGGGCAGCATTCGGGCGGAATGGTTATCTGCGAGGGGCGACTGGATTCAGTGGTGCCGCTGGAACCGGCTTCCATGCCGGGCCGCGTGGTGGTGCAGTGGGATAAAGAAGACTGCGCCGACATGGGCATCATCAAAGTCGATCTGCTGGGCCTGGGCATGATGGCGGCGTTGAAGGATTCTCTTCAATTGATTCGCGATCATTATCACGAGGAGGTGGATTTGGCGCATCTTCCGGCGGATGATCCGGTGGTGTATTCCACGCTGCAAAAAGCCGACACGGTGGGGATGTTTCAGGTGGAGAGCCGGGCGCAGATGGCGTGCCTGCCGCGCCTGAAGCCGGAGCGCTTTTACGACATCGTGGTGCAAGTAGCGATCATACGTCCGGGGCCGATTGTGGGAAATATGGTCAATCCATTTCTCAAGCGGCGGCAGGGCAAGGAGGCGGTCACGTACCCGCATCCATCTCTTGAAACGGTGTTAGGCCGTACGCTGGGCGTGCCGCTGTTTCAGGAGCAGTTGCTGCGCATGGCGATGATCACCGCCAATTTTACGGGCGGCGAGGCGGAGGAGTTGCGCCGTGCCATGGGCTTCAAACGTTCCGAGGCGCGAATGAAAGTGATCGAAGAAAAGCTGCGCGCCGGTATGACGCGCAACGAAATCCTTGGCGAAACGCAGGAACAGATCATCCAGTCGATTACTTCGTTCGCGCTTTATGGATTTCCGGAATCCCACGCCGCGAGCTTTGCTTTAATTGCCTATGCCAGCGCCTATTTGAAGTGCCATTACCTGGCGGCGTTCACGGCGGCGCTGCTGAATAATCAACCCATGGGTTTTTACCATCCCTCGACGATTGTCAAAGACGCGCAGCGGCACGGATTGAAAGTGCTGGCGATGGATGTGACGCGGTCGGATTGGAAGTGCACGTTGGAGCCGTCAACTATCAGCCATCAGCCATCAGTACGCCTCGGCCTGAAATATGCGCGTGGGTTGCGCGAGCCGTCGGGGCAGGCGCTAGTCCGGGAGCGCAGTTTAGCTCCGTTTGCTTCGGTTCAGGATCTGGCCCGGCGGGTGCCCGAGTTGCGCAAGGATGAATTGACGACGCTGGCGGAAATCGGAGCACTGAATGAAATTGGAAACTCACCACGGAGGTACCCTTCGGCTGCGCTCAGGGCAGGCTCCGACACGGAGAAAAGCATTGAGAGGAATTCTTATTCAGCGGGTCTCAATCAAAAGAATTCTTCCGTGTCTCCGTGTCTCCGTGGTGAAAAGCTGTTTCATCGGCGCGATGCGCTGTGGCAAGTCGAGCGTGCGGTGCGCTGGTCAGGGCCTTTGCTGGATGAGCTTCCAGAGATTGATGGAGAATCTCCACTGGCGGCTATGACGGATGAAGAACGGTTGGTGGCGGATTTTCGCGCCACCGGGCTGACGGTGGGGCCGCATCCCATGCAGTATCGGCGAGAAGAGATGAAAAGGATGGGGATTTATCGTGCTTGCGATCTGGCGAATCTTCCGAATGGACAGCGTTTACGAATCGGCGGATGCGTGATTGCCCGCCAGCGTCCGGGAACGGCCAAGGGGATGATGTTCATAAGTCTGGAAGACGAAACTGGAATTGCCAACGCGATTGTCGCTCCCGACCTGCTGCAGAAGAATCGTGTGCTGCTGATCTCCGAGCGCTTTCTGATGATCGAAGGAATTCTGCAGAATCAGGACGATGTGATCCACATCCGGGCGGAAAAAGTCTCGCCGCTGCGCATCACGCAGGCGGAAACTGCCTCGCACGATTTTCATTGACGCATACGCGGCTAACTGAGGCCTTGAATAGCAGGGTCAGCTGGGACGAAGCAGGCCCTTCGCTTCGCTCAGGATGACAAAATGAGGGGCTGCGGTACTTCAGAGCTGTCAGGCGGTCGAGAGCTTTCTGGCGTTGTGGCGCAGAGAGCGGCCTTCGGACAGGCCGTAGAGTTCTTCCGCCAGATTCTTGGCATGGTCGCCGACGCGCTCCAGCGCCTGGGCGGCGAGAAGGATGTCGAAATTCTGCTGGCCGGTCGGGCTGTTGGGCTCGGCCAGGTGTCTCTGAAACAAGGAGTGGCACAAGCGGTCGACGTTCGGATCGGATTGCAGAACAGTCTGGGCATGTGACACGTCACGCTTGAGGAAACCCTGATGAACCTGCTCCAGCATTTCACAAAGCAAAGAAGCCATCTCGATCAACTGGCGGGAGTCGGCGGGCGGCAATTTTTCGCGCCGGGGCTGAAGTTGCATCACCGCACTATAGGCGAGGTCCCCGATGCGTTCGAGATCGGTGATGAACTTCAGACACGCGAGCAGTTCGCGTGCCTTGGCTTCACCTACGCGGGTGATGGCTTCGGGGAGTTGGTCATCGATCTTGCGCTCGATCTGGTCGAGTTCCTTCTCGCAATCCTTGATCGCGAGAAAAGCCAGGCGCGAACCGTCGGCGAGATACTCGCGAACATTGAAGACGGCGTCGCGGGCGATCAGGCAGCCGCGGACGACCAGGGCCGTGAGTTCGTCTTCGGCCAAATCCTCACTACTGCCGCGGAGCCGATCTGGACGTGGGAGCGATTCCTTAGCCCGGGATCGGGTCGGGGACGGGCGGCGTTTCGGTCGTGCTTGCGGGGGAGATGGTTTTCGGGCCATGGGAAACTTGCGCTCTTCCAAACCAGATACTCAGCTGCGAAGAAAATAGCATAAAGCGAGAATGTGAATGGAATGTAAATGATTCCGCTACTTCTTTTCCAGCATGGAGGCCCGCTCTTCGGCGCGTTTCGCCTCTGGCTCTTTGCCGAGACCACGATAGGCTCGCGCCAGCAGCCGCAGGGCCTTGGCGTCATGCGGATTGGACTTGGAGAAGGATTCGAGATCGGGTAAGGCTGCGGCAAAATCGGATTGTTGAATTTGCGCTTCCGCTAATCCGAGGCGCCCGTCGTTGTTGTTCGAATCGACCAGCAATGCCGCCTCGAACTGATCGGCCGCGTTCTTCGCGTCTTTCAATTGCAGGTAGACGCGACCCAGCAGCAAACGGGCTGGCATCTGACTGGGAGCCAGTTTCAGGCTTGATTCGAGAGCGTCGCGGGCGCCTGGTAAATCGCCTGATTTTTCCATGGCTTCGCCTAGTTCGAAAGACACGGCGGAATCGTCGGGGCGCAGTTGACAAGCGCGCTTCAAGTGGATGGCCGCCTTCGAGAAATTTCCGGCCCCGAGTTCGAGTTCGCCGAGTTGGCGGAGGGCGGTGGGAGAGGACGGGTCTATCTGCACCGCCTTTTCGAGGAACTGCTGCGCATCACTTAATCGGTTGTCATCACTGGCGAGCATGGCGCGGTGGAGCAGGTTCTGCACATCGATTTTGTCCTTGGGGTCAGGCAAGGTTTCCGCAGCCTTGCTGGCATCGCTTTGCGGGGGGAGTTTGGCCTCCCACTTCTCCATTTCGGCGCGGATGCTTCGTTTCTCAGGGAGGTCGACAGCGTAGAGGTTCTTGAGTTCCTTGGGGTCCGCATGCAGGTCGTAGAGTTCGGGACGAGGAGCAGCGATGAGCTTGTCCTGGGCGGTGCGCAAGGCGCGGAGTGGGGCCCATCCCCAGCGTAGGGGATAGTCGGTCTCGGCGAAAAGGGAGCGATCAGCGGGAGTTTGCGCGCCGCTGTTTCGCGTGCTGCTCGTTCGTCCAGCATCTGTTGGCAGGTTGTAAACCTGCTCGATCAGGGGAAGCAGCGACTCGCCATTCAACTGCGGCGGTATGGATACGCCGACCGCTGCGAGGATCGTTGGGAGAATGTCAGTGGTGCGCACCTGGGCATCAATCACGGAGGAGGGATGCGAAGTCCCCGAGACATTCAAGGGCATTTTCAGAATCAACGGGATGTGCAGGGTTGAGTCGTAAAGAAACAGGCCGTGAGTTTCTTCACCATGTTCGCCGAGTCCTTCGCCGTGATCTCCGGTGACGATGACAATGGCGTTGTCATAGACTCCGGCATTTTTCAAGAATGTGATCCAGTGCGCTAACGCGGAATCAGCATAGGCGATTTCGCCGTCGTACAAACGGTCTTTGTATTTCTCAGAAAATGGTGGCGGGGGCTCGTAGGGATCGTGGGGGTCGAACAGATGGACCCAGATGAAATGAGGTCCGGTGCGGTGTTTGTCGAACCAACTCTCGGCGTGGTCGACGACTTCCATGCCGCGGCGTTCGACGCGGCCCCACCGCTCTTTGTTTTTTTCTTGCGGGTCTTTGCCATCACTTTTGGGAAAGTTGTCGTAGAAATCGAAGCCGCGGTCGAGGCCGGGAGCGAGCGTGTTGCTGTCGAGAATCACGGCTCCGATGAAGGCGGCGGTTTGGTAGCCATGCTGCTTTAGCAGCTCCGCTGCCGTCACATGCTGCGGCAAAAGCGGGACGCCGAAATCGGTGACGCCGTGTGCGCTGGGCAGAAGGCCGGTCAGGATCGTGGTGTGGGAAGTATTCGTGATCGGGCTATGGGTAAACGCTTGCGTGAATCGCACGCCATCGGCGGCGAGCGCGTCGAGTGCGGGAGTGTCGATCAGTTTGTATCCGTAGCAACCGACGTGGTCGGCGCGGAGGGTATCAATGGAAATCAGGTAGACGTCGGGCGAAGCACTCCGCGCGGCGAGCGTCTGGTTAGCCATTTGGCCCCAGGCAATACCTGCCAGCAGCGTGAAACCGGCGATGATTTGGACGATTGTTTTCATAACTTCGATAGGTTCTTTAATGGTTGCGCCCGGTGGCGGTTCCTGCCGAGGTCGGTTGCGCCTTTGTCAGTTCTGCGAAGTGGGCTCTTTCGTTTTGCGCTTCACCGATCCGGCCAAGCTTTTCCAGTAGATTTGCCAGTTGATCGTGCGGGCTGGGATCCTTCGGATCGAGTTCTGCAGCGCGTTGCAGAGAGATCTCGGCTTCCCGGTATTTTCCACTCTCGAACAAGGAACGGCCTAACTGGTAGAGTAGCGCGGAACTCTCCCCAGACCGTTGCAATTCCTCCCGGTACTCACGGACTGCTTCGTCATAACGGCCGAGGCTGAAGTAGGCGAATCCCAGATGATAGTGTCCCAGAGGGATGGAGGGATCGAGTCTTAAGGTTGCTTTGAATTCTTCGATCGCCTGCGGACTACGATTCGAATTCAGACAGGCGCGTCCGAGCAGCATATGGGCGAGTGCATTAGAAGGATTGAGATTGATGGCGGCTTCGAGGTCGTCAGCCGCTCCGGTGTAATCGGTCAGGCTCAACAGTACAAGGGCCAGGTCAACGTGGATGGCGGAATCCTTCGGGTTCAAGTCACGGGCTCGCACGAGTTGCTCCTGGGCCTGCTTGGAATCTCCCGTCTTGAAGTAAGCTACGCCTAGGTAGTGACGAAATTGAGCGTCGCGCGGCCAACGCGAAACGGCTTGTTGGCCAAGCAGGACTGCCTGTCGCAAATGATCCGAATCCAAGTCATGGAGTAACTCATGACGAGTTTGGGATTGAGTTTGATTTTGCGCAGGCGCGGGCAGCGCCAGAAACGTCAGGCAGACAGAAATAACAGTCAGGATGAGTTGTGCCGCCCTGCCCGTGATGTTATTGATTATCATAGCAACGTCTTGTCATCGTATCGTCTTTTCGCGGGCAGTCGCAATGCGGTATGGTTAGTCTCTCGTTGGTTTGCACTCGTTATGGACCGTGGAAGTGTATTGCGGGTTTGGGTGCCTCTCGTTGGGGGTCTGTGGGGTCTGGGCATGCTGTTTCAATATGGACCGGGGCCACGCGGAGTGGTTCGCTCGATCGGGTTGTCGCTCGGCCTGGTCGGCCTTGCTGGAGTGATTGTCTCTCGTTACACGCTAGGGCGGTCGTTCTCCGTTGCCCCTAAAGCGACGGCACTGGTCACCAGAGGCATCTACTCGCGGATCCGCAATCCTATTTATCTTTCGGGGATGATCCTGGTGACAGGCTTGGTTCTCATCGTGGGACGGATTGAGGGGCTGGCAGTTTTGTTGGTGCTCATCCCGATGCAGATGGTTCGGGCGCGCCGCGAGGCTGCTGTGCTGGAAGGAAAATTTCGCGATGCTTACCGTGAATACCGCAAGCGGACGTGGTTTTGACGTTTCCGCGCCGGTCATATGGGGGCTGATGTCACTGGCCAACTTGATGGTTGTAAAACGTTGTGGCAAGCAGTAGCCTTGAAAGAGTCATCGGGTTCATGGGCACATATAGCGAGGTTTACGATGTCTCGCGCACGCGGCGTTGGGCTCACGATTCTGCGCCCAATTATCACGAAATGGGGTGACGCCTATCACGGCAGAGCCTCCCCACCCGGCATCTAATTGTTGCAGCCGCAATTCTAGCGGCGTCCTGTTTTGATAATCCGTTCGTAACTTAAAATTCGGAGGCACGTCTATGAGTCCTGTCATGGAACCGCCCAAAGTAAATGTTGGAGCGGACTACACCAATCAGATTCTCAACCTCGTCAAAGCGAAAAACCCAGCTGAACCGGAATTCCATCAAGCGGTGATGGAAGTATTCGAATCCTTGAGGCCCGTGTTGGGGCGCCACCCGGAATATCATGAAGCCAAGATCCTGGAACGAATTACCGAGCCCGAGCGGGTTCTTATGTTCCGGGTGCCCTGGTTCGACGACCAAGGCAAAGTGCAAGTCAATCGCGGCTTCCGCATCGAGATGAACAGCAGCATCGGCCCCTATAAGGGCGGACTGCGCTTCCATCCATCGGTGAACCTCGGCATCCTAAAATTCCTGGCGTTCGAACAAGTGTTCAAGAACTCACTGACTACGTTGCCCATGGGCGGCGGCAAGGGCGGAAGCGATTTCGATCCGAAAGGCAAGAGCGACAACGAAGTGATGCGTTTCTGCCAGAGCTTCATGACTGAACTCTGCCGTCACATTGGGCCCGACACGGACGTTCCCGCCGGCGATATTGGCGTGGGCGGACGCGAAATCGGCTTTTTGTTTGGCCAATACAAACGCCTGCGGAATGAATTCACGGGCGTTCTGACCGGCAAGGGCCTGGCTTGGGGCGGTTCGCTGATTCGTCCCGAAGCCACGGGCTATGGGTGCGTTTATTTCGCGCAGGAAATGCTGAAGACCCGCAAAGACACGCTGGAAGGCAAGGTGTGTCTGGTTTCCGGCAGCGGCAATGTCTCGCAATACACCATCGAGAAGTTGCTCGACCTAGGTGCGAAGCCGGTGACGGTGTCCGATTCGGATGGCGCCATCTATGATGCTGACGGGATCGATCGCGACAAGCTTGCCTATATCATGGAGCTCAAAAATAATCGGCGCGGCCGCATCAAGGAATATACCGACAAATTCAAGAAGGCCATCTACAGCGCGACCGACAAGAAGCTTGACCACAACTGGCTGTGGAACATCAAGGCCGATTGCGCCTTCCCGAGCGCCACGCAGAATGAGATTAACGCAAAGGACGCGGCCAATCTCATTAAGAACGGCGTGAAAGTCGTCAGCGAGGGAGCGAATATGCCGAGCACCCTGGAAGCCACCAGGATGTTCCTTGACGCCAAAGTCCTTTACGGACCAGCCAAGGCCGCCAATGCCGGGGGCGTGGCCACTTCCGGATTGGAAATGGCGCAGAACAGCATGCGTATCTCCTGGACCCGAGAGGAAGTCGATGATCGTTTGCATAAGATCATGATTGCCATTCACCAGAACTGCTACGAAACGGCCGAGAAGTATGGCACGCCCGGCAACCTGGTAAACGGCGCCAATATCGCGGGCTTCCTGAAGGTCGCGAATGCGATGCTGGATCAGGGGTTGGTGTAAAGCCGCGGTTGGCGGAAGTAGTAAAGAGCCGTATTTTGAAGAAGAACGACGCGGGAGGGAACGATTCCTCCCGCGTTTTTCTTGGGTGGTTATTTTCTCTGGAGGAAATGGTTGCAAATGGCCTGCGAGTGCGGCTTCTAATTTTCAAGTTGGCGGCGTCAACTCGCGAGCTGAAGCAGCAATCTTCGGCTGCGCGCTTTCATTGCTGGCGTGCCGGTACGATTAGCCGCATGCAGAATCTCCCTCACCTGGGATCGAATGGTTGGGTGGTTCTGTGCCAGGTCAGCAAGTCCCTGGAGCGCGAAGGTCTTCACAATGGAGCTATGGTCTTCGAGATAGCTCTCGAATGAAGAAACGGCTACTTGGCGTTCCCTGGCCGTTAGCAGGAGTCGCGGAACCATGACCGCCAGGTGCCAGCGCAATTCCTGTTGTTCGGTCGTGCTCATCAGGCGGAGCAGTCTTTTCTTAAACGGCTGAAGGAGTTGACGATGCTTACGCGTGACTTTCTCGATGGCGTCCGCCGACCGCATTCGGACGAGGGGATTTGTGGACCACATGCCTTTGATAAGTTCAGGGAAGAGTTTTGGCTGCCGGGACACAATTGTGGCAACGTGGTTAGAGCGGCCGATGGTTCGGCGATCGTCACCGTCGAGGAGAGCGAGGATTTGTATTCGCGGCATCGTGTGCTTTATTCCGCGGTAACGCTCGTCAAGAAAAGGTAGTAAAAATCGACGCCCCGGGCGAATGACTCGACGCCGATGCGCTCGTCTTTGCCATGCGCCCGGACATCATCGCGGTCGTATTGTTCGCCCGATACACAATACGTTGGCATCCCCGCAGCATTGGAGTAAACGCCATCCGACGCGCCGGTGCTCATGGTGGGGAGGACGGGAATGCCAGGCCACATTCTGGCCACGACCTTGTCCAGAGCATCAAACACTTCTCTTTGCGGAGCCGGGGGCACGAAACTGTGCCGGTCGGAGCCGTGATCGAGCAGTACATCGTTGTTTTCGCGGAACTGCACTTTGATGGTGGGATGCGTGCGTTTGGGATCGGCCACGACTTTCTCCAACGTGAGGCGGATTTCCTCCAGCGTGTGTCCGGGTTCGATGCGGCAGTTGATGTTCGCCTGGGCCATTTGGGGCAGGGCGTTGTTGGCATGGCCTCCACTCAAGCGCGTTGCGACGCAGGTGGTGTGCATGGTCGAGTTATCGAGCGGGTCTTTCGACAAGCGAGCCACCGCTTCCATGTCTGGGGGATTTTTCAGCATGGCCTCGAGATCGGCGGCGCGCTGTCCGGTTGCCAGCTTTACCTGCCGTTCATAATAGGCGCGAGTGATGGGATTCAGTTCGAAGGGGAACTGGTAGTGCTGGATCCGCGTCAGCGCATCCGCCAGTTCGTAGATCGCATTGTCGCGCCGCGGCAGCGAGCTGTGGCCGCCGGGATTGGTGGCGGTGATTACGAAATCGCCGTAGAGCTTCTCCGTGGCGTCCACTTCCATCATCAGGGGCTTGCCGTGGTCCGCGAGCACTCCGCCGCCATCGTGGTTCAGCACGAAGTCGGCATCGATCAGTTCACGATGATTCTTAATGAGCCAGTCGACACCATTGGAGGTGCCACCTTCTTCATCGGCCGTCAGTGCCAGAATGACGTCGCGGGTGGGCAGGTATCCTTCTTTCTTCATCCGGATCAGAGTGGCCGCCATGATCGCGTCGCCATCTTTCATGTCGCTCGAACCGCGGCCGTAGTAGTATCCGTCTTTCTGGATGAACTGGAATGGGTCGGTCGTCCAGTCTTCGCGGCGCGCTTCGACGACATCGAGGTGTCCGATGAGCAGCACCGGCTTGTGCTTGCCCGATCCGTGGAGGCGCACTACGAGGTTCTTTTTGCGAGCGTTAGAATCCGGCCCCAGAACGCGGATGTCGCTCTCGGGAAATCCGGCGTCGCGAAAGCGCTGCGCCATCGCTTCCGCGGCGGCGGTTACGCTGCCCACAGAGTCAGTTGTGTTGATCTCGATCAATTGCTTAAAAATGTCGATCGCTAATTGGCGCGTGGCCTGGTCCCCGGACGATACTGCCTGCGACTGCAGCGATACCGTAAGCACAAGGGAGGCTACCAAGTTTAACCAGCACTTTTGAAAAAACACGTTCCACTCCCCAAAGAAATCAGGCAAATGCATATTCCTTGCGATGAGGATGAAAGCTAACAGATTCGTCGGGCAAAAGCCAAGTTTGGAGGATTCGGAAAGCGGGCGCGACTTTTGAGTTGCAATGTCGAACTCCCTGACGCTACCTTCACCAATGATGAAGGGCCAGCACGATCAACGGGTGAGAATCGCTACCGCGAGAATGGGACTGCTCTTTTGCATATTCTTTCTGATTGCTTGCGGCCTGGGTTACCCGGTTCTCAACCGTTTCGATCCGCGCCAGACGCCGGGCCTCTCCGACGTGAGAACGTACGCCGCGTTGGTGACCGGAACGGCCAGCGCTGACGCCGGGCACGTCCGCTTTCGCGTGCTCGTTCCATGGCTCGCAAGACCCTTCTACCGTTTCGCGCAGGGACGATTTGCAACCTGGGATCCGGTGATGTTCGGACTTCTCGTTGCCGATTCTCTCTTGGTTGCTGGAACCGCCATTCTCATTTTTATAATGGGAGGCATTCTTGGGCGTCGTCTTGTGAACCATGACGTGGGCAGGTCCGCGATCGGCATAGTTGGCGCCTTGCTCTTTCTGGTTAACTTCGCCGTTCCAAATCTTCGCCTGGTCGGGTTAGTCGATGCGGGGGAAGGCTTCTTCCTGCTGGCACTGCTCTGGATTTTGTCGGCGGGTGAACTTTGGGCGTTGCCCCTGATCGCTATGTTGGGAACACTGACGAAAGAATCGTTTGTTCCGTTCAGCATTGTGCTCACATTGGGTTGGTGGTTCTCGACCAATGTCGCTCGGCATGAGGGCGTTGCTCGCAGTCGGCGTTTTTCGTCGTCGCCCTTAGTGTGGATTCCCGCCTGTTGGGTGCTAAGTGTTGCCACTATGATTGCTCTGCAATGGTGGATCTCGGGAGGGTTTGTAAGTCCGCTGCAGTTTGGTTTGGCTCTTCATCGCGGCGACAGCTACTTCAGCCATTTTGGAAGGTCACTGCTCGATCGGAACCTGTGGTACATCTTTTTGTGGCTTTTGCCGACAAGCATCCCGAATCTGACGCGCCTCCCGAAGTCCTGGACCATTCCAGTTGGCGCGATGGCAATAATGGCTTTTGGATTGGATGCCTATTTTGGGGGCGCACCGGGTACCGTGGCCAGAGCGCTCTTTAGTGTCGCCGGCCCGATACTCAGTCTGTCGTCCGCGTTATTTCTGTTGCCGATTCAGAGTCAGAGTCATGAGGCTGTCGGTCGTTCGGGGAAGTAAGGCCGTATCCGCCAACGCGGTAGCCTTACCGTTCCACTAGTTCTCGCTCCTGGCGTTTATTCCACAGGGGCGCAAGAATGCTCGATTGCAGAACTTCTGACTCGGCTTTCACCCAGTCCTCAAGCTCTTGTCCTTCTACCTGTCCTCGCTCATGGTAGAGCTGGCGTGCCCGCAAGCGTATCTTTCTCCCCAGCAATTCCACCATCAGTTTCTGCCGTTCAAGAGTTCTAGTTATGCTGTCCACTGAATGACACCCCACAATTCTTTGTCTAATGACGATTATAAATGGTGAAGTGTTAAAGGGTCATGAAGAGGAGAGTTACCAAAGGGATATCGGACAGGCCTCGGTCAGGCAGATGAATCTTTAGCTTGTCCCGTAAGTGAGAGGAAAGTAAGGATGTTTGTCAGTGCGGCAATATGGCGTCGGTCAGGAATGCGAGGCGATCCACTTAGTGGGTTGCCTCTAACTCGAGTACGACGAAAGAATCTGGCTCGACTTTCCTGTCGGGTCGCGGTCCCACCTTGGCGGTTACGGTGAACAGCTTGTGCGTTCCTGGGTCGAGAGCCATGGTTCGGGCAGCCTTCTGGGTGGTCACCGTTTGCTGCGCGCTAAATTTGTCGGGATTATCTTCCTTGATTATCGTGATCGTACCGTCTCCCGCCGAGGCAAACGCTAAGCCCAGACCGGCATCGAATGCGGTGGCGTCGCAGCCCTCGCCGATGACAGGGCTCGCCAGCAACTTTCCGCTGTCGGCATCCACTACCGCCATTTTCTTATTCCCGCTGCAGCCGGCAAACAGACGCCGGTTCTTGCGATCTATCGCGAGGCCCGTTGGCTCTTCGCAATCCGTCAGTTTCCATCGTGCCTTCACGGTGAGCTTCTGCGGGTCGAGGGCCACCAACTCTGAGGTATCTTCGATATTCACGAACACAGAGCCCTTTTCGTCAGTGGCGGCAAACTCCGGCTTGCCGCCGAGTTCAATCTTACCCGCGACTTCGCCCCTGGACGCATCCACAGCGGTGGTGTCATGACTTTTGCCGTTGAACGTAAAAACGCGCTTGGAAAATGGGTCATACAGAATCGCGTCGGGTCCGCTGCCGACCTTGATTTTCTTTTCAACCGCCAGCGACTTCAGGTCGAACACGCTCACCGTATCCTCGCGGCCATTGCTGGTAAATCCACGCCCGATCTCCGAGGCTAGCGCCACTCCGTGTACGCCGGGCGTATCCGGAATCTCGCCCACGAGCTTACCTGATTCAGTGTCAATCACCATCACCCGGGTCGATCGGGCTATGAACAAGCGATGGCCGTCGCTATCCGCGGTCAAGTAGTCCCAGCCACCATCGCCGCCGAGCTTCCACGTCTTGACGACCCTATAGTCCGAACCTGTTGTCAGCGCCGCCAATGTCGCGGTGGTCACGAGCAGGAACAATGCACGCAAGAAAGAGGAAAAGTGCTTTGCTTTCGGTAATTTTATGGTCACCACTCAATAGTAATTCAAAGTAACGATTCTCTCACGCGGGCTGCCACGACGCGGCCAAATCCGGCCTTTAGAGTGATCCCTGCGATTCCAAACGCTATCTACAATTGTGCAAATTATTGCCGTCGACCTGTGCCCGTCGCCGCAAGCCGTCATCTTGCACTGATAAAGTTTGGTACCGGGCTTGCTTCTACCTTAACCGGAGGAGCTAAGATCGACCGCCCGGCTCGCGGAAGATTCCACGCTTTCTCCGAAATCGGGAGACCCGCGATGAAAAAGACTTTGCTCGTGCTCTGCCTACTTTCCACCAGCGCCGCATTTGCGCAGTACATCGGCGGTGGCGCGGCTTCGTATATCAGCAGTGAACCACAGATCTACCAGGTGCCGAGTCATCCGGCACACGCAGGCTATGCGCCCATGCTACAGGAACAAAGCGTCCTCGCCTCGGCGAGTTACAGTTCGGCTCAAGGAGACAGACCAGCCTCGGACTTTCCTCAACCGCAGGCCGTTTCTCTCGGCGCTTTCGCCCGCCAGGTCCGGAAGGAACACGCACTGCTCAAGAAGTCCCCCGTGGTCTATGTAAACCAATGATAACGGCATTTGGGAGGCTCTCAATGAAGAAAGCGGTATTGGCTATCTGCATCGTCCTAGTTTCAGCTTCGCCGGGCTTTGCTGCTACTGTCGGCAATTCCAGTTTGAAGGGGACTTATTCGTTTCAACTGGGTGGTCCTCACATGGATTGGTGGAGCGCATCCATCACTTGTTACGATCCGCATGGGAATCCTTACACGGTAAGTGGCGGAGGGTCTGATGTAAGTAGCGAGTCCATTGTCGGTACTATAACATTCGATGGCAAGGGCAACCTTACCGGCGCTTATACGAAGTACGGAAGCTTCGATCAAGCGGCTTCGAATGCAACGATTTTACTCAGTTGTAGTCCGGGCGTTGGCAACAGTGGTTACGCGGTGTACGACCCGCCGAGTACGGGTACGTTTAAGGGAACCTATTCTGTCCAATCGAACGGCACAGGAGCGCTGACGCTAGCGCTTTCCAGCGGGGAGAGCGTTGGCTTCGTTCTTGAGCTGGGGGGAACAGCGGCGGTTCGGACGAGCGTGTTTCTGACAGAGTTTGATTCGACAACCAACAAAGTGGATGTGTCAGGGTCGGCAGTATTGCAGTAAGCTCACGGTCACGGGAGCCGTCAGGCTCCCTTGCGCCGCGTTGCGGTCCACTTACTCGTGTTTTTGGGTACTCTTAAGCATCAGGACCACAATTCTTCCATCGGAGTGAAATCCCCCACCCGTCGCCGTTTTCGCCTCGGTAACCGGGTGCGGGGGAGTCACGTGCCCTCGCGCCGCCACCAGTCCCGTTCCGGAGAGCGTGTCATTGACATACTCCCGCTCGCCGTCAATCGCCGGGTCGATTTTGTGGGTCAATCCGTTATTTCTTTGATCGCGCTCGAAGCCGACGTCGTGGGTTGCTGCGACGCACCAGAGCGGTCGTCCATCGACGGCGTATGGCGATTTCCAGACCCGCAAATGATTTCGCGACATAAATACCCGCACCGGCTCGGCATGTGCGAACCCAAAATCCTGTGGACGATCGAACAGATAGAGGGTGCTCATGGGCATGGTGAGATAGTCCTTTTTATCGAAGGTATCCTTCAACCCCGACAGCACCGTGCTGCCCACCGACTTGTCCACCTTGACCCACTCGGCAGCCGTGAACGTTTTCAGCAACTCTTCTTCCGTTCCAACGATCAGGACATTCACCATGTCTCCCGGGCTGTGGTTCTGGTCCGTGACCCGGCGCGGAATCGACTGCAGCATTTCTGGAGTGATCGCCGGGATGGTGGTTTCCCGCGGCCCGCCGACCGCGCTCGCATCGGGCGTGCCCATCCCCGGACTCAATACTTCGATCTTCACCCGAAAGCTGCCGGTAGCGCCCTCCGCATCCCGCATGCCCTCGTTGATTCCAAGAAACAGCCGCCCTGCGACTGGGGCGGTATAGGTTAGGCTCGTCCCCACCTCAAACGGCTCGGCCGCGTCACCGGACCCGAGCCGACCAATCAATTCCCCATGAGCTCCGTTCGGTACCGCATATTCATGAATCACATCCGCAAATCCGCGATGGATTCCTGCCGGTCCAAACTGATTGCCTTTGGCAAAGGTGATCGTGCCCTCGGCCGTGATCCGTAACTTCTCGCCGCCGCGCAAGTCGATTTTTGTGTCCGTCCACTGCTTCGCCCCGCTCACTTTGACGGTGTGAGACGACTTGGGAGAGGAGTCGCTGTTGCCCCCCGCCGTGGTCGCGGCTGTCGTCCCGGCAGCTTTCGAATCCAGAGCCGGTTGCTGTCCGGCGCGAGCCGAAGCCGCGTTCGCCATCGCCGTTGCTAAAATCCACAAAGCGATCGTCGCGATCACTCCCGTTATCGTCATATTCATCGAAGATTCTTCCCTCACCGGTGGCTATCCTCCGATCTGCGTAAGAAGGAAGATGTTAACCTAAGAGAAATTGAAATGACCATCCTGGAATTCACCGCCGTCGTAGCCGTCGTTTCCTTTGTCGCGGGACTTCTTGGATCGCTCACGGGCTTGGGTGGAGGGGTTGTTCTCGTTCCCCTGCTTACAATTTTCTTTCATGTAGATATTCGCTATGCCATTGGAGCCTCGCTTGTGTCCGTGATTGCGACTTCCTCCGGCGCCGCCGCCGCGTATGTGAGGGAAGGATTCTCCAACATTCGCATCGGCATGTTCTTGGAGATTGCCACTACGTTCGGCGCACTGCTGGGAGCCTTCCTCGCCACCCGTATTCCGACGAGCGCCCTGGCGGTCATCTTCGGAGCCGTTCTGCTTTACTCGGCGTATCTGTCCCGGAAGCCGCGCCCGCCGGCGCAGCGCATTCTGCCTCCCGATCCGCTAGCCACCCGTCTGAAGCTGAATGGCAGTTTCCCCGACCTTGGAGGCGAGCGCAGTTACAACGTCCAGAATGTTCCGAGCGGCTTCAGCCTAATGTTCGGCGCGGGCGCGCTCTCCGGATTACTTGGAATCGGTTCCGGAGCGGTTAAGGTCCTCGCGATGGATCAGGCGATGCGGGTCCCCTTCAAGGTTTCCACGACCACCAGCAATTTCATGATTGGAGTCACCGCAGCCGCCAGCGCCGGCGTCTATCTGAGTCGCGGATATGTGGATCCCGGCTTGTCGATGCCCGTCATGTTAGGAGTTCTCGGCGGATCACTGCTGGGGAGCCGAATTCTAGTTAAGGCGGAAACCAAATCGCTGCGTTTGGTTTTCAGTCTGGTGATTCTTTTTCTGGGCCTGCAAATGCTCTACAACGGACTCTGGGGTAAAATCTGATGCCCGTCGACCAAGCGCCCGTTCCCGAAGTAAAGCAGCCAGCGCGATCTCAGCCGCGGTCGTGGGATGATCACCGCATTGAAGTCATCCTCGGCAACCTGCTGCGCAGCGGGGTGATGCTTTCGGCCGCGATCGTACTATGGGGAGCGTGCATCTACCTATCCCGTCACGCCCACGAACCCGCGGACTACCGCATCTTCCGCGGCGAGCCCTCCGACTTCCGCACTATTCCAGGAGTTATACAGAGCGTGATCAACGGGCGCGGACGTGGCTGGATCCAGCTTGGGTTGCTGCTTCTCATTGCCACGCCGATTGCGCGGGTAGCGTTCTCAATTGTGGGATTTGCCCTCGAACGTGACCGGATGTATGTGACCTTCACGCTGATCGTGCTTGCCATTCTGCTTTTTAGTTTGTTCGGCTCCGGCGTGTGAGTCGACGGCAACCGTGAAAGATCTCACGGGAGGATTCGCTCGGTAACGACTTTTGCCGTCGTGATGGCTTGTCCGACATGCCGCTGGGTGTGGTCGGCGACATGGACAAGCAAGCCACCCACGGTGGCGGGCAAACGTCTGCTTCCAACAAATCGCGTATCTTCAAGATTCGACGCCGCCAGCGCGCGCACTCGCGGAGCTACGGCTGACAGCGCGCTAGTGAGCTCCGCGAACAGCTCCTCGCGCGTTGCCCCCGGAGCGAGCTCCGTGCGCAGGCGTGCCAGTTGTTCTTCGTTTAAGCCGCGCCCCTCGGCGTAGGTCAGAAGACGATCCAGGCTGCGCGCCAAGTGCCGAATGTGGAAGGCGACCGGCGCCGCCCCCGCTGGGCGCGCATTCAGTGCAGCGTCTGACAGGCTTCCACACCACTTCCATAAATCTTCCTCCGCCAATTGCAGTGCATGCAACACGGCGCGGCCGACGGCCGGAGTATCCGTTTCGGTACCGCGCAACCAGGGCTCGATTGATGACATAAACGTCGCTAAGACTCGGGCAGCGGTTCTACCGAGGCCAGAGCCAGCCGAAAGTGCCAGCGGTCAGCAAGGCATACACGAGTCCGTCAAAGACTTCCTTGATGGTTGACGACCAGGTCTGGCCTTTCCAGATGCCATTGCTCAAGTTTCCCAGACCAAAGGCAAGGAAGGCGGCGGTTCCGGCCACGCGAAAAACAGCCAGATACCGTATACCAGGCGGGACCGTGTGTCCGGTGAGGTAGGCAACGAAGAATGCGATCAAGAGGCAAAAGACAAACCACTGAATCAGAAATTTCGGCATCGAGGGTGGTCCGCTGGGAAGGATAGTGATGAACCCGACTGGCCCCTGCGTATACTTCTCGATCATGGCGGGCGACTTCATCTCCTTGGGGGTGCAGTGGGGGAAGACCTAGAGGCCCCGCTTGAGGGCGGCGGCGCGCAGTCCAGCGACTACTTTGTCCTCGTCGGGGAGTTGATGGTAGTCGCTGCGATGATAGGGAAGCAGCATGTGCATGATGGAACTGGCGACGAAGACGATGACTGCCGACAGCAGGATGGGGAGCCAAAGAGCAGCGAGAGGAACCAAGTGCGGCCTCCTTAAGGCGCAAACGGCGAACGCTTTGATTTTGCAGGCGAGGCTACGACAGTGGGTAGGCTGCGGTCAAGCGGGTTCGAACTCCGGTAGTGGTGCAGTTTGAATCCGGGTAGTGGGTCAGTTTGAAACTGCACCGCCACCGCACCGGTCTTGTCGCTTGCTGCCATCCCTGAAGGTATGAGAGTATCGCGGGATGAGAATCGCCAAGGGCAAGGGCACCGATGCTCTGCAACAAACTATTCTGCCACTAGCCACCTGCCTACTGGTGCTCGCTATCCTCCCGCATCACAGATTCGGCTTGACCGATGTAAAGGTGATGGCACTAAGCGCTGCCCTAGCGACAATTGCAGTTTTCGTCGTTCCCTACCTGTGGAAACGTCTCTTCGGGCGGAACAACTCAAATTCAAACTGACCCATTACCCGAATTCCCTGTGTCTCGGCCGGGACTCTTGATGGGCTGGGGCAGGTTTTCTTGGGCTGCACAGGACTTGCATTAGCGGATGGGAAGAGCGTACATAAGCCCGCCCTTTGTCCACAGGTTGTTGGCGCCCCGTGCCAGCTTCATCACGGAGCCGGAGCCGAGGTCGCGCTCGAACATCTCACCGTAGTTACCCACGGCCTCGATGACGCGTGCCGCCCAAGCATCGTCGAGTCCAAGGAATCCACCGTAGCCGCGGTGGACGCCGAGCAGCCGGCGGATGACTTCATCGTCGCTGTTCTTCATTTCTTCGAGATTCGCCTGGGTCACTCCGCTCTCTTCGGCTTGGATCAAAGCTTCGACTGTCCAATTGACGATGGCGGCCCATTGCGTATCTTCGAGGGTATATGCTGGCGCCAGTGGATCTTTCGCGACGACGTCGGGAAGGATTTCAAAATTCCTGGCCACGCTCTTAAACCCGAGTCGCTCGTAGCCCAGTTGCGACACGTCAGCGGTTACGGCAGCGCAGTTGCGGGTCACGAGCGCTGCTTCCATCTCGCCTTCCTCCTGAAACGGAAACGGAAGAAATTTGATCTTCTCGCGCTGCATGTAACTTGTGAGTTGGGTCTCGATCTCGGTGCCGCCGAGGAAACATATTTTTTTACCTGCAAGATCGTGAGGAGTAGCGACACCCATCGTCTTATTCACAAATAAAGCTTGGTAGTCATAGAAGATGGGCCGGGCAAAGCCAAAGCCCTTGTTGGCGGAATTTATGTAGTTAGGAGTTGCGGTGGCGAGGAGAGCGATCTCGCCGGACTTCAGGGCTTTGAGGGCGTCCTGCTCGTCGCGATAAGACATGACGGTGAACTTGGCGTTGGGTCCGAGCACAGCCACGGCCACAGCCTTGCAGATGTCCGTATCGAAAACGGCATGGTTCCCGTGCGCATCCTGGGTGGAATATTCAGGCTCTTCAATGTTGATTCCGCAAGGGAGTGAGCCGGCGGCTCTGATTCGATCCAGCGTAGCCCCGGCGTGAGCTCGGGAAGTAAGACCGGCAATCAGCAGTAACGTTAAAAATAGAAGGGCGGAAGCTCTAATCATTCTGATCGGGTTCCTTCCAACGACTAAAGTGGCATGCCAACAAGAGTCCGGCGACCGGAAAGCAAGTCCGGTCGCCGGAAAAGCTGAGATATACCTAGTTGGACGGCCAGCCGCCCAGATACGGAGTACCAGGGTTGGTGCTGGGACGCGGGTTGAAGTCCTGTGGAGCCGGATCGAGCAGTCCATTGTTGGTGTAGTCGGTGGGAGTGATCTGCAGTACGCGGCAGCCCTGAGCGCCATAGTGCGGCAGAGTGGTAACTGTCGCTGCGGGAATCGCAGCATAGGAAGCCGGCACGGGCGCGGTTTGGCCCAGCAGGCGGCCATTGTCGAAGGCGGAGAAGAGGTCTCCCACGCCCGGAGTGCCGGCGTCGGAGGGCCCAAGGTAGTTTTGATTGTACAAGCGCTGGCCCAATGCGCGAGCCGCGTGTTCGTCGGGGAGATCGGCCAGTGGAGTGAGGTTGAAGAGCTCGTCGATGAATCTGATGATCGAGCCATGCTCGGTGGCTTCATGGGAGATTCCGTGAACCACGCTGTATGGCGAGATCACGATTGTGGGAATGCGCGGACCCTGATCGAGAGCGGTGCCGCTCGGATCCCAGCTACGAATCGTAGGCTGAGTGTGATCGTAGAGGCCATCGGTCTCATCGTAGGTGATGATAATGGCACTCTGCGGCCAGTAGGGGCTGGCCGTGATCGCGTTGATCGTGTCCGCCAGAAGGGCTTCGCTGATCTGGGCATCGGAGTATCCCGGATGGTCGTCGTTGCCGGCGTAAGCGGCCTTGACGGCGGGGCTGGGTGAGCGAGGAATGAGACCATCCAGATTGTTGTACCCGCCGCGGACGTAGTAGACGCCGGGTCCTGGGAGCGCGTTGATGCTGATGGCGTTGAAGAAGTCGCCGAGGCCTTTCATGTGGGCGGCGGTTTCGTTGGGATTGTTGGCTTCATACCCGAAGTACTGCGGGGCATCGTGATGGGCGATGTAGCTGGTGTGGGTGGTCTGACCCGGAGGGTCGATCGGCTCGTGATCGTAACCTAACTCGTACCAGGCCCAATTGACGGGCCCGCTCGCGCTGCCGGCGAGTTTCTTGATGTCCTTTTGCACATCAAGAAGGTCGAAGGCAGGGTTGAGGTCGCTGGCGGTGAGCGTTTCGACCTGGTTGCCCATGAAGGAGAGGGGCAGACTCGCAAACGTCAAGTTGGAAGCAGGATTCGTGCTGGGAGCTCCACCGCCCTCCGTGGGCTGCTTTTGGCCGGCAGGCGTCGGATCGAGAGCAGATCCCCAGAAGGGCTGCGGATCGCCGGTTACGGGCAGGGCTGCGTTCGTGGGATTCACATTGTTGCCCAGCCCCGGATGCTTGATCCACTGGGTTACACCCGACTGGCCAGCGATCATGGCGATGGCGTTTGGCGTCGAAGGGCCAATCACGGTGTCAAAGAAATTGTCGAACAGCGTGAAGCGGTCGGCGTATTGCCAGAGGAAAGGAGCGGTGTTGCAGTCGACGTGGCCGATGACCAATTCGCCCTTTTGCACTTGCTGCTCAGTTGGGGCCGGTCCGGTGTAGGTCGTTCCATCGGCGCTCAGCGTCCCCGACAGGCCTTCTTCGGTGAACGCATAGCGGTCATTCTGGGCGACATTGTTGACCAAGTCCAGCTTGGCATCGATGGCGGCGTGTCCGTGATTGACGGAGTCGGTATCCTCGGGATACAGGAGTACGTTGCTGCCATTGATGTTGGTAATCGACTGAGGGATCAGAAAGGGCGAGATGCTGCCGACGGTGCCGTCCGTCTTAACGATCGGCTGAACAAAGCCCGGGGTCTGGGCGGCGGGTTGGGAGAACAGGCCCCGAGCGCCAGGATAAGTGCCGAAGTAGAAGTCGAAAGAACGGTTCTCCTGGAAGAGAACGAAGACGTACTTGATGTTTTGCTGGAGGAGAGCGAGCTTTTGAGCGTGGGTGAGACTCGGCTCACTCTCGATGCTGCGGGTGTAGCGGGCGACTTCAGCGCTTGACTTCGGCGCGATTTCGACAACCTTCCTCTGGTCGGCAAACCCGTCACTTGTGGGATTTTCCGCGAGCGTGGGGAGCGGCTGCATCATCAACGCAGCGATCATCAGCGAAGCCCAACCGGCCTTCAACCGTTCTACGGTGTTCATGTCTTGTTCCTCTCTTGTCATTGGAATCTTGCGAACGCCTCTCAACTGGCGCGGTTCTCGCCGGTCTCCGCTGGGCGGGTGGCGATCCGGGGAAGACAAAGTTTCCCGGTCAAGAAATAGCAGAGGCGTGTGAACCGGAAGTTACGCTGGCGTGAAAAGTCGGCAAGCCCTGTGCAAAAGTAAGTTCCTGAGAAACGACATGCGGACTCAGGTCAGTATGGAGTCATCGAGGCGTTTGCCGCGGAAATCGGCTGCATGTTGCACGAACGCCACGATCAGGGGATGCGAATGGTCTTCGGTGGAGGAAAGTTGCGGCTGGAATAATGTCGCTATGAAAAATGCGTGTGCCGGAGATTCAATGGCGCGGCATGCCTCGTTCGAGCCACGGGCTACTACTGGAAAGCCCGCCTCCATCGCCATCCATTCGAACTCCGGATTCACCTCGTAGTTGCAGAAGAATTCTTCCTCGATCATCTCTTTTCCGTAAAACGCCGCGAGGAAAGAGCCGGGACGGAGACGGATCTCGCTCACTTTACCGGAGAGTCCGGGTGCGTTCGGATCGCGATTGGGAACGGAACAGGCGACGGGATAGATGACGATGTGTTTGGCGTACGGATCTTCTTCCGCGGTGGTGGCGTCGTGGATACCGAGGACGTTGCGGGCGCACTCGATCAGCGTGTACTGGAACCCTCCACAAGTGCCGAGGAAGGGCCGGTCGTGGACTCGGGCATACTCGATACCTTTCAGCATACCGTCGAAGCTGCGATAGGGACTGCCCGCCGATGCCCACAGCCCATCACAGGAATCGAGGACGGCAGCGGCGCCCGGTTCGAGAAGCGACGGGGTTGGAAGCCAAAGCGATTCCACCATGACTTGGAGTTTCCGAGCGGCGTGCTGGAGTGAATTGTTAGTGGCATGGTGGGAACGGAGTTCAGGATTAAAGTCGCCGAGAATCCCGATGCGGAGGGGTTCGGTCACGAGTTCATTCTAAATTAGGAGGGGCGGGGCATGGCGTAGTTCGCTGCCAGTTGAGGCTTCGGACCAAAGAGCCAACGGCTTAGCAGGGGACTAATCATTTTCTGTCAATGTTTTGTCACCGCAACCGTATCTGAACGATCAGAGCGTAAAGGCCGAGAGCTGTGATGGCGGCGCCTCCCCAGACCAAGGCGGCCGACTTCCGGGCGAGCGCGCCGAGCGATTCCTTCTGACTGCGGAAGGAGATCGCGAGCATATTGTCTGCGCCTTTCCTCAACAAGAGGGGCGGAGTGAGGTTGAAACCAGCGGCGGTGGTTTGTTTTTCGACGGCAGTCGTTTCGCGCGGATGACTTGTTTTCTTGCAGGAATCGGCGTCCGCCGAAGTCGCGGTGGGGGAAACAGATTCTTCGACGGCAGCACTCGGCACTGCGGCGGGCGACCAAACGTCTGGTTTAGCGACGCCCGCTCGGGTGAGCGCGGCCGCGATTTTCGCCTGCTGGCCCATGTGTTGACTGCTGGAAGCAGCCGCCCCAAACGCAAGCCGGATGACTTGTGGCGCAGGAGGCGGAGCCGTGAAGCGAGTTGCTACTGAGTTGAGCACAGGGTGGTTGCGGAGGGCCGCAGCTGAGCGCACCTCGATGCCCGGATTTTGCGCGATGGTTCCGGCAACAAAGAGCGAGTCTTCGGGCTTGATCAACCGTTCTTCGATGCGCACGCGGCGGCCCGGAATCACGGCGTGGCGGGAAAGAAAAGCGGCGACACGCCCGGGAACCTCATCCCGGTTCGGGGAGAAGTTCGAGCAGAAGAACGAGGCTTCATACTCTTCGCAAAAATCGTGATGCAGGTCGAGATCCGCCCCGAGCGGTTCGATAAGCAACTGGCCGGTGCAATCGTCGATGAAGAAGGGCACGTGCAGAGTTTCTTCCGCAACTTTCCGCCACTCTTCTTTTTTCTGGCCGGCGCGCTGCTCCCACGCGGTGGTGCGATAGAGGAAGCAAGGCTTGCCCGTGATCGGTGACGAAATGCTGTCGGGACCGGTTGCGATGCCGTGGACCTCGGCCAACCCCGGAGCCGCGGTGCTGATTTTAGAATTGCGGGTTTTGAGCAGTAAGCGCTTGCGGACAAGCAGTTGGGATCCGAGAAACAGAAAGCAGGACCCGCCAGCGATGGCAAACGAAGAAACAATCGCAAGGTAGCTGATCGAGAGGAACAGAGAAAGACAGGCGGTCAAAGTAGCTTTCCAGTAATAACTCGAGGATTCTCAGTATGACGATCTCAATATGAGGATAAGCAAGATATTTCAGAAACAACATGGAGAAAGAGGCGGAACAAGCTTACCGAAGTAATGAAGCGATTGAGGGCCAGGTGCTCCAGCATTTTTACGCTGAGGTTTTACACCGAGGCTATGCGCTGACTGGCCGTGCATTCAGAATTTCCACAACGGCTGCCATGGCCGCGTCGACCTCGGCGTCGGTGTTGTAGAAATGTGGAGCAAATCGGACTCCGGCCTTCGGACGCCAGTCCACGAGAATGTCGCGGGCGAGCAATTCGCGACTCACTTGCTGGGAATCGGGCATGTCGATGGAGACGGTGCCGCCGCGTATTTCAGGGTCGTGCGGAGAGTTGATGCGCCATCCGTGCTGGTCGGCGAAGGCGATCAGTCGAGCGGTCTGGCGCTTGGATTTGTCCCGGATTTTCTCTAGCCCAGCCTCGCGGATGATTTTGAGGCCCGGGCGCGCCGCTTCGATCGCGGGGATGTGCGTGGTTCCATTCATAAATCGGAACGGAGGATCAGCGTAGCGGATAGGGCCGGTGGCAAATTCAAAGGAATTCTCGTGCGCGAACCAGCCAGTGAGCTTGGGCTCTAATTTCGTGCCGAGGTCGGGCCGGACGTAAAGGTAGGCAACGCCGGGACCGCCGCACAACCACTTGAGCACTCCTCCGCAGGCGAAGTCGGCATGGAAAGACTGGATATCGACCGGGACACTCCCGAGAGACTGGAAGGTGTCGAGCACAACGTGAGCTCCGACTTTGTGCGCCTTCTCGATGATGGCCTTGGCGTCGTTAATGTAAGAACTGCGAAAAATAACGTGCGAGATGGGAACGATTAAAGTGTGGTCGTCGATGGCATCGAGCAGACGCTCGGTTGGAACCGTGATGCCGTCGTCAGTCTTGACCATGCATACTTGTGCGCCATATTGGCGCTGCGCTTCCCAGAAATACATGACCGAAGGGAAGTTCATGTCGCTGTAAACGACTTTGTTGCGCTTGCCCGAGAAATCGAAACAGGATGCGACCACGGCCTGGCATGTGGTGACATTCTGGTGAAGAGAGACGGAATCTTTTGGGGCATTCATCAGGGCGCCGATCTCGTTACCCACTTCGAGGGCGAGCATCCACCAGCGTTCCTGCCAGGCGCGCACTCCGCGGCTTGCCCAGACGTCGGCATAGGCATGGAGAGCGTCATAAACGGCGCGAGGCATGGCTCCAAGCGAGTTGGAGATCATGTAGTTGGTCCGTTCGAGGATGGGGAATTCAGAGCGGTAGGTGAGAAGGTCGTCGGACATGGAGGACATTGTAATGCGGGATGACGTCGCTTTATCTCATAAGCTTTTCGCTCCTAGACTTTCGCTTTGCCTTTTCCCTTTTTCGCCCATCCAGATAGAGAGCGGAGCTTCGCTCCGCGGGGCGGACGAGGGGTCCGCAACTGCGCGGGCGACTTAGATATGGGGGCGGGGCTCGCCCCCACGTAGCTTAGGCTGCCTGAGAAAGTTTTCCAGTCAGTGCGGCCAAGAGACGGGCTCCATCGGGACTGCCAAGACCGGTGCAAGGATCCCATCCGTCGGTTGCGCTAAAGGCGCCGTTGTTGCCTTCAGTTACGTCGTGGAATCCGGAAGTTTCGACGGCCTGGGCATAAATCAGCGGGTTGAGGAATCCGACTGATTTCCCGAGTTTCTGATTGATGCGCGCAACCAGGGCGGCCCATAGAGGAGCCACCGCGCTGGTGCCGCCGAAGACGCCACTTTCGCCATCGACCAGAATGTTGTAGCCGGTGTTGGGGTCGGCGTCGCCAGCGACATCAGGTACGCCTCGACCGCCCCCTTGTACCGAAGGCAATGGAACCCCGAATCCATCCTGCCAGTTGGGAAGGGGAAACGAATTGCTCACTCCGCCGCCCGTTGCCCCGCCGCCAGTGGATTGGTCGTTCCAGACTTCTTCGTTGGTAATCTGGCCGTTCGAAGCTTGCAGGGTGGTACCGCCGCAGCCCAGCGCGAACGAACTGGAAGCCGGAAAATCGACGTGGTTCGTGCCGTCGTTGACGCCATCCGACGAACCGCTGTCACCGGAAGCAACGCAGACGGTCACGCCCATCGCCGCTGCTGCCTGAAAGGCCTCGTCGAAGTTGGTAAGCGCCTGCATCGTCCAGCCCGATTCAGCCGAGCCCCAACTGATGGAAATGACGGACGGTTGATTGGTGGTGTCGTGCACGGCGGTTGTAATTGCGTCCAGAAAGCCCTGATCGGTGTTGGGGGCAAAATAGACGACGATTTTCGCGGCGGGAGCAATGGCGCCCGCCACTTCAATGTCGAGCATGACCTCGCCGTCAGCGCTATCGGGGGTAGTTGGACTATTTGTGCCGCCATCGACGGACACGGAGATGACTTGCGGCACATTGATGTTAAGTGAGCCAAAATAATTGGTCAGGTCGTTGAGTTGAAAGCCGCCACCTAGCTCAACGATCCCGATACATTGGCCGGTTCCATCTCCCGAGGGGTAATCGTAGATCTGAGCAATCTCGTTGGGGTCGTAAGAGGTGGTCGGGTTGCTGGTCTTGTGCTTATGCTTGTCGGGTGCAGCCATGCGCCGGAAATGGGGTTCCGCCTGGGGCCGGTTGTCGAGTCCAAACACTCCTGTGATGATGTCGGCATAGTCGCTGGGCACACTGATGGCGCCGATGCGGCCGCGGAAATTTCCCTTGGGGTGGCTGTACTCCTTGAGTTCCACGTGAAAGGCTTTTTGGAGATTGGTCACGGTTCCTGAAAGCATCACGGTGCGGCGGGCAAGTTCGGTGCCGTTTTCGTGAACCTTGAGGCCAAACTCCTGGGCGAACCTCTTCATTTTTTCGAGGTCGGCAGGATCGGCGCCATGGGTTTTCTCATAATCGGCGCGCGACATCTGCTTAAAACCGGGTTGGGCGAGAGCGTTCTTGAACTCTTCGCGCTTCGCCTCCGACTTGGAACGGATGCGGATGGAGACTTCAATGGTTTGGTCCGGATGCGAATTGTGGATCAGGCGAGCACCGCGGACTGGCTTACGTTCACTGCCTGCGAGGATGTTGAATTTTCGAGCGGAAGTCACAGTTGCTCCTTCGTTTCGGGGGAACAGAGCGGCACGGAACTAGTCGCGACTGGGAGTCGCAGAGGCAGGGAAGTCCGGAGTCGTCCTGCCGCTGAGATGGGCCCGAAACTGACTGAATATAGCAGAAAAAAAAGAGGGGTGTGGCTGCGAAATTGGCCGGAAAAATCGAAAAATGGACAGTCGATTCCCAAATTGGGAAGGCTCATGGCAGTCTCAGGTTCTTTTCCAAAGCTCTATTCAAAGCGCCTGGCCGAAGGATGAAGTAAAGAACGGTCAGGGCGATCAGCAAGGCTAGTCCAGCGATCAGGTTGATGCGGGAGTCCCACCAGGTCTTGCCGATCGAAGCGGCGACCACGGCGAGACCGATGATCGATCCCGATTGGCCCAGCGGCGAGCGGGCGGGGATTTCATCGCACTGGGTTTTGGTCAACCGACGGCGGAAGTTGATGTGAGCGGCGAGCGAAATGACCCAGGAGAGCAACATGCCGAAAAAGGCGCCGCGAAGAATGTACTCGAAGGCCTTGGCGGGGGCCCAGCGTTCAAGCACCAGGGCGACGACGATTCCGTAGGAAGAGACGAACAGGGCCCAGGCAGGAGTGCCGGAGGCGCTCAGGCGTCCTAACGCCCGGGGAGCCCACCCGGTGCGCGCCAGCGAGAACAGCATGCGCGAAGAGACGTAGAGCGCAGCGTTGGCTCCGGAGAGGGCGGCAGTCAGGACCACGAAATTCATGAAATGCGCGGCGCTGGGTAAGTTGAAGGACCGGAAGACGCTTACGAAGGGGCTCTCGGTGACGCCAGCACGGTTCCAGGGCATGATGCCAACCAGGATGATGATGGCTCCCAAATAAAGGAAGGTGAGAGTCAGAAAAGTCCGGCGAACGGCGCTGGCGATGGCTTTGGCTGAGGTGGATTCGCCAGAAGTCACGGCCACGAATTCGACGCCGCCGAAGGTGTAGATAGCGAAGGTGATTGCCAGGAGCGGGGCGGCGTGTCCCAGGGGGAAGAATCCGCCGTGGTGGGTGTATTGGGGAGTGGCGCGTCCGGTGAGAAGCAGGGCAGCGCCGAGGGCGACGAAGGCGGCGATGACCGCGACTTTGATCATGGCGAACCAGAATTCAAAACGGCCGTAGCTATGGACGCTGAGAAGGTTGATGGAAAAGAGGAAGGCGGAGAATGCGAAGACCCAGACGACAGGAGAAACCTTTGGAAACCAGAGCTGCATGTAGGTGGCGGAGGCAACCATTTCGGCGCCGATCGAGACGGCGATGCCGAGCCAGTAGCCGGCGCGGGAGATGAATCCCGCCCATTGGTTGAGATAGAGGTCGCCATAGACGCCGAAGGAACCGGCGGCGGGATGGGAGCTGGCGAGTTCGCCGAGCGCGAGGGCGACGGTCCAACTGATGAAGGCGGCGAGGACGAAGCTGAGGATGACGGCGGGTCCGGCGAGTTCAATCGCAGCGGCGGTGCCAAGGAGCAGTCCGGTGCCGATCGAGCCACCGACAGCGACCATGGTCATCTGTCCAGCGGTGAGTTGGTGGCGCAGGCCGGATTCCGGGTTTGCAGGAGCTGGGTTGAGCGAATTGGGAGTGGAGGATGAGGCGGGCATGTTGATTCGTATTCGTATATCAGAAGCGGGAGGGAAGGTGGCGGGAAAAAGGTGAGGGCTAGGACGTGGTAACGGAGTGGTTCTCCATCAGTTCCGAGTTGGGCAAGGCGGCAGCAGGGCGGGCGGCGACGACGCGGTCGCGCCCGGCGCGCTTGGCCTGGTAGAGAGCTTCGTCGGCGCACTTGAGGAGCAGGTCGACACGATCGGTAGTTTCATCGAAGGCGGCGACGCCAATCGAGATGGTTAGCGGATCGGTCACCCGATCGTTGTGCTGAACGCAGAATTCCTTGAGGCGAGTGCGGATTTCTTCAGCGCGCAGGGTAGCTTGGCGCAGGGAGCATTCGGGGAGGATGAGGGTGAATTCCTCGCCGCCGTAGCGGCAGGCGACATCAGCGGCCCGCACGCTGCGCAGAAAAATCTCAGCGACAGCGGCGAGAGCTTTGTCGCCGGCAGAGTGTCCGAAATTGTCGTTGTAACGTTTGAAGTGATCGATATCGAGCATCATGATGGCCAGGGGGCGGTGCTTGCGGCGGGCGGTGTGAAGTTCGCGGTCAAGGAACTCCTGCATGTAGCGGCGGTTGTAAAGCCCGGTGAGGGGGTCGCGGACGGCCTGGAGGCGGAGAGACTCCCTAAGATTGACATTGGCAACCGCCAGCGCGATGTTTTCCGCGACAGTGGCGGCGAGGAGACGGCGGCGAGCGAAGGCATCGCGCTCAGAGTCGGAATCTCGAAGGTCGAGGGCGGGCGCTCGCGGAACTGCGCCCTGATCGTCATTCTGAATGATCAAGGTTCCAAAGGTGTCGCCATTGGCGATGAGAGGAATACAGACGGAGGGACCTTCACCGAGTAAGTGGGAGCAGCGCGGTTCGGAGCGTCCGCCGGGATGAACATGAGTGCAGCCACGGCGAAGCGCCCAACACTGTTCCGGTGTGAAGATCTGGTTGGCGGGACAGAGGACTCCCCATTGAGCGACGGACTCAGCGCGGTTTCCGGATGCGCTGAGCAGGGCGATGCAGCCGGACGCACCGGTGAAAAGGCAGCGCAAACGCTCCGGGATGAGACGAAAGACCTCTTCGCGGGAGGTGCAAGCTTGGAGAAGGCTTCCGAGTTCGCTGACCTGGGTGATTTCGGAAGTTTGCTTGCGGGCATCATCGAGGAGTCGGCCGACTCTTTGGTTCGAGACGGTTAGCTGCTTTTGCGCCGCCTTGCGCTGGGTTATTTCCTGGTGCTGATGGAATTGGGTGAGGGCCAAACGAAGTGTGAAAGCGAGCAGCGATGCGGCGATGGCTACGTCGGTGAGGATTTCTCCGTGCGCCTGTTTCCACCGATCCATGAGTAGAGCGATGCAGGAAAGCATGGCGACGAGGACCAGATTGGTGCCGAGGAAGCTGATAAGACTGTTGGGCTCGGGGGCGGACTGGGGTTTTGGCGACGGTTTCCAAGTAAGGGCGATGAAGCCGGCGGCAACTTGAGGAACCGTCCAGCCCAGGTCGAACCATGTGGTTGCAGACGAGGATTTGTGGACGTAGATCCAGTCCCCAACGAAGGTTGCGACGGCGCAGACGAGGAGGAAGACGGCTACCCGCAGGAACAGATTGCGAGTGCCGGGGACGCGGGCGAACTGCAGGCGCACGAGGGCGGCGATGAGGAGGAGCAGGCTCTGCGCGTCGCTGATGCTGACATCGTGCATGAGCGCGTCGGCTGGCAGCATGCGCTGGGCAGGCAGGAAAAAAAAGGTGGAGTAGATGAGGCCGACCACAACCGCCACTTGAAACAAATCGAGGAAGATCTCGAACTTCAGGCGCTCCGGCCGATGCGACTCCGAGAGGAAGAGCATCATCAGGATGGGCGCGCCGTAGAGGCAATAGAGCAGGCTGCGGGTCGACTCCGATAAGAGAGATTGTTCGAAGAGAGTGTCCCAGGCCTGGAGTGCAGTGGGTACGAGCAGGACCACTAGAACCACAACAAACAGAAACCAAAACAGGGCAATCGTTCCCTGGGCGCGGCGGAACGCAAGCCAGGTGCAAGCGATGGCAAGCAGGCCGGAAAGCACGATGATGGACTCGGAAAGGCTGGAGCCGAACTGGCCTGTGCCAAAGACGAGGAAGCCCAGCGCTTGAGTGGCGATGAGGGCGGCGAAGAGAAGGCCGACAAACCAAGGCTGGCGCAGGCTGGCGAAACGACGCAAGGGGGAGTCGCCATCCCGCTCGAAATTGATTGGGTTCACCGACAAGGGGAGACGCTTCAGTCTCAATATTTCAATAGTTGATATCGGCAGAAGCGGTGGAAAACTCCAGATCTTCTGCCGTTCCGGCGTGAAACCTGCGATTTGTCCAGTTTCGCCCGGCTGCAAGCAAGGTGCTGGAGCGGAACCGTGAAAGATGGTCCTGTCACGATGGGAACACAGCCGGAAACTCACGGAAGCGGGAATCTGGCGGACGGTGTGACTTTCGTAATCACTTCGCTGAGTAACCGCGTTGCCGGTGCCGGGGGTGAATCCTAGAATCAGGACGGGAGTCTCCGTCCCAAGTCCGCCCCATGCCAGAAAATCCCAGCCGTGCCGAGATCGCCCGCCGCGTCGAAAAGGCGGAGAAACTTCTGCAGAAGGGGAAGACCGCCGACGCGCTGGCGGAATATCTTCAAATCCTGGAAAGCGACCCGCAAAACGATAATGTGCGGCAGATGGCGGCGGACTTGTGCCTGTCGTTGAACCGGGGAGCGCAAGCGGTGCGGTTGCTGGGAGATTTATTTGAGCGGCAAGTGGCGGCCGCCGACGCGACGCGGGCCAGCCTGACCTACAAGAAGCTGGCGCGCTATGCCAATCCGACCTGGGAACAGAAAGTGCGCTTTGGGCAACTCCTGGAGAACTCCAACAAGAAACTGGCGATCGGGACGTACGAAAATGCTTTGGAAGACCTGCAAAAGCAGGGTCAAAAAGAAGAAGGACTGCTGGTATTGCGGCGGATAGTGAGCCTGGAGCCGTCGCAGTCCAATCATTTGCGGGCGGCAGAATGGGCGTCGGATCTGGGCGAGCATACCATGGCAGCGCAGTCCTTCCTGCAGTTGGCGGAACTGGCCGAGACTGCGGGCGGGAACTCCAGCCAGTGGTTTGAGCGGGCTTACACGGAGAATCCGACAGATTCGAAGATCGCGGTGGCGTACGGCAGAAGTTTACTGGCGCGGGGCGAATCCGGGGCGGCAATTTTTATTTTCGAGCCGCTGGTACATGCCGGAGAAGCCTCACCGGAGTTGCGCGACCTGTATGCTCAAGCGCTGCTGGCGGCGGATCGTTGTGTGGACAGCGAGCCGCTGATCTGGGAAATGTTCGAGCATAACCCCTCACGCATGCACCAGGTGGTGGATCTGATCGGAACCATGATCGATTCCGAATTGGATGCGGAAGCGGTGGCGCTGGCGCGAAAGCTGGAAGCATTTCAGCGGCGGCGCGGGGAACGGCGATCGTTCATCGGGACCATGCAGGAACTCCTGGCGTCGCATCGTCCTTCGGCGGACATGCTGGAATTTCTGGCGGAACTGTTCAACGCCTCGAACCGGGAAACGGATTACGCTCAGGCGCTGTTGAAGCTGTTCGATCTGTATTGCACGAAACACGATTATCAGAAAGCGGGCGAGAGTTTGGACCGGGCCGCGGAAGTGGACCCGTACGAACCCGGGCATCAGAGAAGATTGGCGATGCTGCGCGGCAAGATCGATGATCAGCGCTTCAACGTGATCGCATCGCGGTTTGCGGCGACGGTGAAGAAAGAAGAGCAGGAAGCTATCCAGGTCAAAGAACCGACGCTGGGAGCGGCGGCGTTGCAGGATCTGATGCTGCAAGCCGAGATTCTGGTGCAGTACGGGATGCGGTCGAAGGCGATCGAGCGTTTGCAGCGCATTCAGGAACTGTTTCCGCGAGAGGAAGAGCGCAACCAGGAGTTACAGCGACTGTATATCGCGGCCGGAATCGAACCGCAGTATGCCAAGCCGGTACCGGGGGCTGCCTCAGCTGGGTCGGCAAAGCCTGGCGATCCGTCTGCCGTCGCAGCCGTGGCGTCAGCGCCAACGGCGGCGAGTGAGGCGTCCGATGTCAGCAGTCTGGCGCGGGTCGCGGAAATCACGCGCAAGCTTTACCACCAGGGGAATGCGGAAGGAGTCTTGAAGACAACGGCGCAGGAAATTGGATCGAACTGGCGGACGGCGCGTTGCATCGTGGCCCTGCGCAAACCCGGGCTGCCGCCATCGAGCGTGCAGGAGTATCACATGGATGGTCTGACTCCGGCGACTTCGTCGTCGCTGGTGAGCCTGGCGGAAGCGGTGCAGGATCTGGCGGTGGCGCGGGGCGCGGTGACTTTGGGTGGCGTCAGAAATGCACCCGAATTGATGGCAGTGCGCAACGCGGTTGATGAGTTACAGATTGAATCGCTGCTGGCGCTGCCGCTTACGGAAGGCAACGACCATATTGGAGTGCTCATCCTGACTCAAAATGCACCCCGGGCGTGGCAGCCTTCGGAGGTGCTGGTGATTCGGACGTTGAGTGACCAGGTGTTGATTGCGCTCAACAACGCAGGACTGCGACGGCTGGTGAAAAATCTCTCGGTAACCGACGAAAAATCCGGGCTGCTTACCCGGGCTTCGTATCTCGATCTGCTGCAGGCGGAAACCCGGCGCGCCTTGCAGCAGGGTACGACGGTGACTGTGTTGCTGATGCAGTTTGGACGTCGCAGCGCGCTGCTCAAGGAATACGGCGAGCCGGCGGTGGCGGCGGCGATGGAGCAGGTCGGGCAGGTCGTTTCATCGAACATCCGGACGAACGATCTGGCGTTCCGCTATGAAGCGACGACGATCGCTGTGGTGCTTGGCGACACCGGCGAAAAAGAAGCTTTGCTGGCGGTCGAGAAATTGCGGCGCCTGCTCGGCGAAGTGTGTTTTCCGGGCAAGGATCAGGGAGTCGAATTCAGCGCCGGCCTGGCGCAAGGGGTCATGCGGCAGCATTATGATCCGGTGGACATCGTGACCGAGGTGGCCAACCGCGCCGATCACGCTCTGGAGCAGGCGGTCGCGCAGGGCGCGGGTGCGGTGGTATGCCAGGCGCCGCAGTTCGCTGCCTCGGCGGCGGTGGCGTAGAGCCCGCGCGGCGCGGACACTGTCCGCGGAAGGGTAGCAGCGACCGCAAGTTTGGGGACAGGCGGTCCAGGACTAGGCAAAAGGCAAGGACAAACAAGAATCGGCAGCAAACCAAACCAGCTGTAGATTAAAACCAAAGGCAACGGCAGCGGACAAGAGCGTCCGCTCTACACAAGCAAGGGCCAGCGCAATACAGGTGCGGAACTTTCGCGCCATCTTCGTTTCCTGCTGTTAAACTCTCAGGTTGGCTCAATGCCAGCGCACTCTTCTGAACAAGTTGGTCCTCATGCTGAAGCCGGGAGACACTGCAATCGTCAGCGGTGCGCGCACGCCCTTTGGACGTTATTGCGGGAAGATCAAGGATTACACGGCGCAGGAACTAGGCGCGGTGGCGGCGAAGGCCGCGATGGAGCGGTCGGGGATCGATGCGAAGGAATTCGACCATGTCGTCTTCGGTAACGCGCAGCAAACCACCAGCGACGCGCTGTATGGAGCGCGGCATGTGGGGTTACGGGCGGGATTGCCGATTGAGACTCCGGCGCTGACGGTGAATCGCCTGTGCGGCTCGGGGATGCAGGCGATCGTCAGCGCGGCGCAGATGATCCAGACAGAGGAAGCCAGGATAGTGCTGGCGGGCGGCATGGAAGCGATGTCGCAAGCGCCGTTTGTGGTTCGCGGGCGCGAGGGGTTTACGCTGGCTCCGGGCGGCAAACTCGAAGACTCGCTGATGGCGGCGCTGTTCGATTCCTACTGCGGGTTGCAAATGGCAAACACGGCGGAGTTGTATGCGGAGCAGCAGGGCATCACGCGGCAGGCGCAGGATGAGTTCGCGCTGCGCTCACAGCAGAAGGCCGAGGAGGCGTACAAGGCGGGGCGGATTCAGGAAGAGTTGACGCCAGTGCCGCTGCGGAATTCGAAGGGGGAGGCGACGGGAGAGACTCTTGCGGAGGACGATCACCGGCGTCCGCAGACGACGATGGAGGGTTTGGCGAAGCTGCGCGCGTCATTCGGGAAAAATGGGACGGTGACGGCGGGGAATGCGAGCGGGATTGTGGATGGCGCGGCGGCAGTCGTAGTGATGTCGCTGGAGCAGGCGCAGAAAAGGAATCTGAGTCCGTTGGGACGGGTTGTGAATTGGGGGATTGCGGGCGTCGATCCGAAGATTATGGGGAGCGGTCCGGTTCCGGCGACGAAGATTGCGCTGCAGCGCGCGGGGCTGACTTTGGATTCCATCGACTTGATCGAAGTGAACGAGGCCTTCGCGGCGCAGTACCTGGCGGTGGAGAAAGAACTGGGGCTTGATCGCGAAAAAGTGAACGTGAACGGCGGAGCGATTGCGCTGGGACATCCGCTGGGAGCGACCGGAACGCGCCTCGTGATCACGCTGCTGTACGAGTTGCGGCGGCGGAAGAAGAAGTACGGGCTGGCCACGGCGTGCATTGGAGGGGGGCAGGGGATTGCGATGGTCGTCGAGAGCTTTCAGTGAGCGGTTGAGAAAAACTTTGCGATCCCATTGGGTGTTTGCCCTATAATTGGCATGTGCTCACGGAAGAAGACAAACAGTGGATTAGCGAACGGTTAGAGAAGGTGGAAACCACACTGCTCACCGAGTTTCACAAGTGGGCGTCTCCCGTTGAATTGCGTCAGCATCTTGAAGAGGCGCGTGGCACGTCCGACTAAGTTCACTGTCGGTCTCTTAAAATTGAGGCCATCAACCGGGGACTGCGCCGTCCATGCAGAACTGCGACAACCCACAAGGGCTCTTCGTCGGGCGCGTAGGCAATCAGGTATTCGCGAACCAAAAGAAACCGCAGAGGCAGATGGGTGAGGTCAGGTCGTTTGTGACCTTGACCTGGAAAAGGCACTGCCCCGGAAATGGCAGACAGGATTTCCGCGATCACGCGGTCGGCAGCGTCCAGGTTATCCACACGAATGAATTCCCAAATCTCGTCGAGGTCAAGGCGGGCCTCCGGATGGAAGGCATACCGGGTCATGAACCTGGCTGCGAACGGCGAGCGGCGGCGCTCTTGTCGCGGAAGTAGGCTTCGACTTCGTCGCCGGAGAGGGGCTTCACTCTGCCGCTCTTAAGGTCGTCGTAGCGGCTGTTGAGCATGGTTCGCGTCTGGGCAATCTCATCGAAGTAGCCTTCGATCACATCCTGCACAAGCTCGTCGGCGGTCTTGCGTCCGCTCTGCGCGGCGAGGTCCTTGAGCTTCTTTTCGGTCTCGGGGGCGAAGTGGACTTCCATAAGTTTAGGGTACGAAAAAATGTGGCTTGGGGCAAGGCAAATGGGTTGCAGAGAAGGCCGCGTTCTGAAATTATCTCGGAATCCCCCGGTCTCGAAGGGCGCGCGACCGGGGGCACCCGGCTGTAGGACGTTTGCAGAACTGTTTTCAGCGGCATAGAATCGCCGGTCGAATGGCTGAAAGCGATGACTCAGTCACCCAACCACTTAGAGCGGCCCGCGTGGGGACGCATGTTCGGTTACCTGATTGTGTGGTCTGCGCCCGCAGTCATCATTGTGATAATAGGGGCTATCCAAAGCCTCCTGTCCCACCGGTCTCATTTTCATCCTTACCCTTCTGGGGATGAGCAGTTGGGCTTCGGCTTCTTCTACGGGGCTTGGACGGTGATCCTTTGGAATTACTTTGGGAAGAAGGAAAAGGAAATAGAAGAGAGACGGCTCAGGGACGAAAACATCTGCGCTTTTTGCAAAAGACAAGTTGAGGAAGGTGATCTAGTGTTCTCCATGCAATTCCGTAGCTTTGTGTGCAGCGAGTGCTTGCCGTCGCCAGAGTCGTAGGGATTCGCCTCCATGACCCCAGTCATGCCTTCGAGGTACAATGGGATCGGCAACAGCAGTGCGGTAAAGCGATACCCAAGCCAGACGCTCCGCCAAGTTCTGATTCGCCTCAAGGCCCATAACCTATTGGTTGGGCCTTTTACTTTTCAATGAAGGAGTTAACATTATGGACGATAATAAAATCATCGCGGCAACCCTAACAAACGCCTACTACGAAGGTTCAGTTCGCGAGACCGTTGAGCCTGAAAGGGTCATAGAGACCTATCAAACTTTCCGAAGACTGCTCCGGGATCAAGACAAGAAGGAGAAATTAGTGCCCACGGCCTTGAAGGGCCTTGCGGAGAGCGCATTAGCGAGTGCCAAGAAACGTGCGAGCTAAAATAGTTGAATAATCCTTGCCTCGCTGGGCCTCTGTCCCAGCGGGGCGGAAGGACTTTATGGAGATCAAGAAAGTCGGCGTTCTCGGTTGTGGCTTGATGGGTTCCGGCATCGCGCAGGTCTGCGCGACGGCGGGTTTCGACGTTACCGTGCTCGAAGTCGAGCAGAAGTATCTTGACAAGGGGTTTGCTGGGATTGAGAAGTCGCTGGCTAAGTTTGCTGAGCGGCCGGTGGAGAAGGGCGGAATCAGTCCACAGCAGAAAGACGAGATTCGCGGGCGGCTTCGGGGGACTACGAACAAGGCTGATCTGGCCGATTGCGACATTGTTATTGAGGCGATCATCGAGAACGTTGAGGAAAAGAAAAAGATGTACGCGTCGATCGATGGCGTCGTGAAGAAAGACGCGATCTTTGCGTCGAATACTTCTTCGATTTCGGTGACTGAGCTGTTGACTTCGGTGAAGCGGCCGGAGCGATTTATCGGGCTGCACTTTTTTAATCCGGTGCCGCTGATGAAACTGGTGGAGGTGGTGAAGACGATTGCTACTTCTGCCGACGTTTATGAGGCGGCTTATGAGTTTGCGAAGCGGCTGGGAAAGGTTCCGGTGCGGACTTCGGACAAGACGGGATTCATCGTAAACCGGCTGCTGGTGCCGTATCTGCTGGATGCGATCCGGGCTTATGAAGAGGGCGTGGGATCGATCGAGGACATCGATGAGGCGATGAAGCTGGGCTGCGGGTATCCGATGGGGCCGTTTACGTTGCTTGATTTTGTCGGGCTCGATACGACTTACTACATTACCCATGTGATGTATGACGAGTTCAAGGAGCGGCGGTTTGCGTCGCCTCCACTGCTGAAGCGGATGGTGATGGCGGGGTGGTATGGTAGGAAGTCGGGGCGCGGGTTTTATGATTATGCGGACCCAAGCAAGCCGGTGGCGAACAAACTATGATTTCACTACGGAGACACGGAGGCACGGAGGAAAGATCAGCGATGATAAATGTCGCGGCGGTGCCCGACGCGGACAACGACGACTAGCATGCGGTCGTCCTTGAGAGAGCAGATCAAACGGTAATCTCCGACCCGGTATTTCCAGAACTCGCGCAATGTTCCCTGCAAGCGCTCGCCGACCTTCCGCGGATCGTCGAGCGTTTCTATCCGCTCGTGCAAGAAGCGGAGGATTCGGTCCGAGACGGTCTTGCCGAGCTTTTCCAGTTCGCGGCGGGCGCCACGGTCAAACTCAATCTTCCAGGCCATGTTGGCGCATGATTTCCTCTAAAGGAATTGTCTTTGCCCGGCCCGACTCAATGGCGTCCATGCGCTTTTCGGCCAGATAAATATCTTCAAGGTTTTCGATATGCTGGAGGATTGCCTCACGGGCGTAGTAAGTTTTGGTGCGGCCGGTGCGCTTGGCGAGGCGGTCGAGACGCTTTTCGATCTTTTCGGGAAGGCGGATGGCTAGCATGGGATCCTCGCTGCTATACAATTATAGCAGGCGAGCCGGCCACGCGTATGTGGCGAATTTAAAGGGTGGACGCTAGAATCCCATGCCGGACGTCTGCCGAATCCCACACTTGCGCACAGTTCGTGCAAGCGTGGGAGACCCGGCTGTAGGTCTTATGAATGTTGTGTCGACAGCGAGCGAAGATGCCACTCGGATCCGTATGAAACGGCTGGGCTGGGGATTGCTCGTAGGGGCGACAATCGGTTCTCTACCTTTGGTAGCCAGCAAACTGAATGGTGTAGTGCTACTGCTCGTGGGCGAGATTCTCGGGTGGCCGGGCGCTATCCTGGCACTCGTGCTCGGTGGCTGGAATGATCGCCCATTCACGCTATTTGTGTATTTCTTGACGAATCTACTACTCTACGTCGGATTGACTTATTTCTTCTTGAGCATTGCGCGAAAAGCGGAAACGGCTGAAGCAGCAAAGCTCAGTTTCGATCTTGTGAATTCTTTGCAGGTTTCAAATCCATGACCTACGAAAACATACTTCTCGAAAAGAAAAACGCAATCGCCTACGTCACCGTCAACCGGCCCAGGGTCCTCAACGCGCTCAACATGGCGACCATGGAAGAGTTGCGAGTTGCGTTCAGCGACATTAAGTCCGATGCCTCGATTCGCGTGGCGATCTTGACTGGGGCGGGCGAGAAGGCTTTCGTGGCGGGCGCCGATATTGGCGAACTGGCTAAGCAGGATGCGGTCTCCGGCAAGGAGTATGCGCATCGGGGCCAGGCGGTTCTCGAACTGATCGAAAATCTTGGCAAGCCGGTGATTGCCTGCATTAATGGATTTGCGCTGGGCGGCGGATGCGAACTGGCGCTCGCTTGCACCATGCGTCTCGCGAGCGACAACGCCAAGCTGGGGCAGCCGGAGGTGAAGCTGGGGATTATTCCAGGATATGGTGGGACGCAGCGTTTGCCGCGTCTGGTGGGCAAGGGGCCGGCGATGCAGATCGTGCTCGGCGGAGAAGTGATCACGGCGCAGGAAGCGCATCGGATCGGGCTGGTGAATGAAGTGACGTCGTCGGCGGAGTTGATTGCGCGGGCGGAGGCGATTGCGGCTAAGATTATTGCGAACGCTCCGCTGGCGGTGCAGTACGCGATGGAGGCGGTGAACAAAGGGATGGAGATGAGTTTGGCGGAGGGACTGTTTCTGGAGGCTTCTTTGTTTGGAGTATGCTGCGCGACTACGGATAAGGCGGAAGGGACGGCGGCGTTTTTGGAAAAGCGGCCCGCGCAGTTTCGGGGTAAGTAAAGTCAAAGGCTTCCCCAGAGGGGACGCAGAGGCACACAGCATTCACCACGGAGACACCGGAGTCACGGAGAAAATCTCTGAAGAAAAAAATCAGTTCCGAGCGGCCTCCCAAGCCTGCGGTTGCGGCTATCGAAGGCAGGCTTAGCGGCGCGGGAAAGCGGTTCGCAATTGTTGTCTCGCGGTTTAATGCGTTCATTACGGAACGACTTTTTCAGAGTGCCTACGATGGGCTGGTTCGTTCCGGGGCCAAGAAAAAAGACATCGCGTTGGTTCGGGTCCCCGGGGCGTTTGAAATTCCCCTGGCCGCTCGCACGCTGGCCGAGACGAGAAAATACGATGCGATCATTTGTATTGGCTGCCTGCTGCGTGGGGACACGGCGCATTACGACGTGATTGTGAACGAGGTGACTCGGGGGATTGGGCAGTCGGCGCAGGAGACTGGTGTTCCGCATGCCTTCGGGGTGTTGACTTGCGAGACGCTGGAGCAGGCGATTGATCGGGCTGGATTGAAGATGGGGAACAAGGGGCTGGATGCGGCGCTGGCGGCGGTGGAGATGGCGAATCTGAAGAGCGTCGTTCGTCGTTCGCCGCTTGCTGTTCGCAAAAGCAGAGTCAAGGGCGACAGAAACAAGCGTTGACTCCCCTCACGGTGTAATCCCAACCTGTACACTAAGAGCGAATCGCGAACGACCAACGACTCGCGACTCACGACCAACGACTGCCCATGGGCACCCGCCGCAAATCCCGCGAACTGGTTCTGCAGATGCTGTTTCAGGCGGACATGGGGAAGCAGACTTCGGAAGTGGTGCGGAAGACGTTCTGGGCGGAGCGGACCAACGTTGACGAAGAAGTGCGCGGGTTCGCCGACGATCTGTTTCGGGTGGCGATTGAGCGGCGGGCCGAGATTGACGAGCTGATTGGAAAGCACACGCAACACTGGCGCATGGACCGGATGGCGACGGTGGATCGGAATGTGCTGCGCGGGGCGGTAGCGGAATTTCTTGGCTATCCGGCGACGCCGAAGGCGGTGGTGATCAACGAGGCGCTGGAAATCGCGCGGAAGTTTTCCACGCCCGAGTCGGTGCAGTTTATCAATGGAGTTTTGGATAGTGTGGGCAAGGATGTCGGGCCGTAGTCTCTCAGCCGACCCAGTTAAGACCTGGGCTTCTCGCTTCGGTGGCATTTTCCGCAGTTTTTTGAAGGAATCCCTGAGCAAAGTACTCGCCGGATGGGCAGCAGTGTCACTGCCAGAGCCTTTCACGGACAAGAGTGTCCGGGCCAAATCTGGTCAGAGATTTCCCGTGCTGGGACGGGCGAGGGCGCCCGTCCCTCCCTGTGGTCGCGGGCGAATCACTGGGGTTTGATGGCGATCAGGTTGGGGAGACAGAGGGGCGGGTTCGAGCCTCCCTGGCTGTTGCACATATTCATGTCATTGCCGTCGTTAATGTTGACGTAGGGGACTTGCTGGTAGTCGCCGGACTGAATGGTGCCGATGCTGACGGTTCCGACGATGTGTACGGAGCCGGCGGAACAGGGTTGGGTGGGATCGCCATTCGGGTATTGGTCGCAAGCGGCGACATAGACCTGGCTGCCGTCGGTGGAGGCGGAAGCGGCGAGAGGAGTGCTGGTGCCACCGAGCGGGTCATAGAGCGGAATATAAGATGTGGTTTCGTTGCTGACGTTGAAGACGAGCACAGCGGGGATATTACCGCTGACGATGATCATCTCCGTGCCATCAGCGACCAGTTGGGCATAGAGGGGATTGATGTTGCCCTGACCGAGACTGATCGGCGGGCTCTTGGTGAAGCTCTGGAGAGTGGGCGGATTGCAGGTGAACTGGGGGATCGGACTTTCGTAAGGAATGGGAACCTGGGTGAACTGATTCGCCGTCAAGACCTCGATGGCGGTATTGACACCTCCCGGTGGAGGCGGCTCCAGGGCGAATATGTTCTGCGTTAAACCCAGAGGTCCAGCTTCAAGGACCGGCGACGGGAAGATTGCCAAGGGCGAGTTGGTGGTGGCGATACTTCCGATGTCTACGCTTGCCGGGCCGGGCAAGGGCAGGGAACAGGTGGAGTAGGCGGAGACCGAACCGGCAGGCGACCCTACCACGTAGGCGAAGCTGCCATCCGCGGAAAAGGCAAGCTGGGTTGCCGGGGCTGCGAGCGCCAACGACCGGACCGCGTCGACCGTGGAATATACATACAGGTTGCCGGCATCGGTGACGATGAAGAGCTTCAACTGATCGGGAGAGAAAGCAGCGGCGGTGGCGGTTTCGCCGGGGATGGTGATGCTGATGGGGGAAGAACTGCTTCCGGTGTAGAGGTAGACCTGGCTGGGGGTAGAGACTGTGTCCGAGACGACGACCAGTTTGCCGTCATTGGAAATGGTGAGCAGTTTGCCACACAGGGCGACGTTGCAGGGAGTCGAAGAGTTGGAGACCAAAGAGACGGTCGGCGTGCTGGCCGTGAGATCCGCGAACATCAGCCCCTGATCGCTGCCCAGGTAGACGCGAGCTGCGGACAGATGGTTGAACATCATGGAGTTGGGGGTTCGGGGCACGGTCAGGATTTTGCCGATGGGTGTGGTTCCGGGGGTCACAGGGAACATGACGCTGGTGCAGCCAAGGGCCTGAAGCTGGCAGCCAGTGGTCGCAACCCATGCGGTATAGGTGGGCGGCTTGTTGGCACTAACGTTCACCGAGATCGACCCATAGCCGGTCAGCCCATTGGGCAGGATTCCATCGCTGGCGTAAACGGGGAGTGCCGGTAAAACGCCGATATTGCACGTGGGGGGAGTGCAGGAGGCGAACAGAGTGGCGCCGCCGAGGTTGTTGCGGGCGGTCGCGGTGTTGCCGCCGGTACTGTTGGTAGCGGTGCCGAAAGCGATCACTTCGGGATTGGTGGTGCTCCAGGTAAGAGGCGGGTTGGTGATGGGGGTGCCGGTGAATTTGTACAAGCTATCGATGGCGGTAGCGGTGACGGAGACGGTGGCGCCGTTGGCTACGGTGATGGAGTTTCCTGACTGGCTTTGACCTCCGATCTGGAGATAGACGGCTTGGATCAGACAGGTGGTGAATGGATAAGCGCTGCTGTTGGCGCCGGAGACGCTGGCAAAGAGGTTGGTGATTCCGGGCGCTTTGGCGGTGACCTGGACCTGATTCAGGAGATTGGGCTGGGTTTGGGACACGATGGGAACAGCGGTGACCACACCGGCGTTGCTGGAAGACCAGGTGATGGGACCGACGGTGTTGGTGATATCCGTGGTGCCGCTGTAGGCGGTCGCCGCGTAGTTCCAAGTCTGACCCTGGGAGAAGCAATCGTAGAGCGGCGGACCCTCGGGGTCGAGGCGGCTAACCTGGAGGCTATCAATGTGGGAGTGCACATAGACGGTCGTGGGCGCGCTCGAAATGCCGTTGGTGACTGCCTGAACCAGGGCGATACCGGAACCGCCCGGGCTGCACATGGTGCCAGTGACGTCCCAGGTTCCACCGCAGGCGCTTCCGCTATTGTTCACGGAAAGGGGCGCGGGTCCGGTGGAACCTTGGGGAACGCTAACCACGAATTGGATATTGACGCCAAGGACGGCGCCGCCGGCGGAATTCTTGGCGGTGGCGCTGAAATTTAGAGTGCCGCCGACGTCGATGGAGGTGATGGCGCTGGGGCTCAGCGTGACCGTTTGCACGCCTCCGTTGGCGGGGGCACTGCTGCTCTTGCCCAGGCAGCCGGTGAGGCTGACGACCAGGATAATGGCCAGCGCAAGGGGAATACCGGAACGGCTACGATGCATGAACCCTCCTCGCGTCGGTTTGCCAGGCGCGAGCGTAATAATGTGGTGAAGCGGAAAACTGTCAGTGTAGAAGGTCATTGGGAGATTGGGCAAGGCTTCCGGCAAAGTTTTGCGGCTGATGGATTGCAGCGGCAACCGAAGGCGCAAAGCATAGCGCCGGTGAGCCAACCGCCTCCAGCTCCGATTCGAAAGGCCTCGTTTTCTTCGATGCGCGTTAGAGTGGTTGACGATGTGCAAGGTAGTTGTTATTATCAAACGGTTCCGCGAGTTAAGTCTGGCTTGCCTGTGTACGGCAGTTCTGTTGGATGCGCAACCTGCGCTGGTGACAGGCTCCGGTAAAATGTTGGCTGAGCTTTGAAGAAATACGTCCCCGGTGGGAAGTGAGACCGGGAACGCCCTCGCTGAAACGTTCTGCGAAAACCTTCGCGCCCGGGGGATGAGTTTAAGACCGGGGATCACGCGAGGCTATGCAGGAGAAGCAGGCGAAACGGAACGCCTCCGAGCTCAATCGGAAACACGGTTGAGGTAAGGCGTGGCGTCACCGTCGTCGGCATATTAGTCTGAGCGGGAAATAAAAAACCTCACCGCACGAGTGTGCGGGGAGAGTATGGCTGGGCGCGACAGCCCGTGCCAGCAATGAAGCGGGTCAAGCTGCGTTTCCGTGCAAGGGTGTGGCTGCAGTGGTCACGCTCGGCGGATCGAAGTCTGCGGCCTACGCGAGATTTGCGGTAGAGACGCGGTTGGCCGCGTCTGGGAGTGGTGAGAGTGCCTACTTTTAATCAGCTGGTGAAATTTGGCCGCGAGAGGCCCCGGTATAAGACGGCGAGTCCGGCTCTGCAATCGTGTCCGCAGAAGCGCGGCGTGTGTACGCGCGTGTACACCCAGACGCCAAAGAAGCCGAACTCAGCGCTGCGCAAAGTGGCGCGTGTTCGGTTGACCAATGGAATTGAAGTGACGACGTACATCCCCGGTGTTGGCCACAACCTGCAGGAGCACTCGATTGTGCTGATCCGCGGAGGCCGCGTGAAAGATTTGCCGGGAGTGCGTTATCACGTAGTGCGTGGAACGCTCGATGCGACCGGAGTCGCCGGGCGCAACCAGGGGCGATCGAAGTACGGCACCAAGCGCGCGAAGAAGGCGTAGGAGCAAGGTTTCAAGGGTAAACGCTGCGCCCAGGTTAGCGCCCACAGGTTAGCGCCCAAAGGATGGGCGCGAACCCGGGGCACCGGGCCAGTGAGATCGCGGCGAAATGGAACTGAAAGCTGAGAGCTGAAGAAACATGCCTAGAAAAGGACATATCGCAAAACGGAAGACCGAATCCGACCCGGTGTACGGGTCGGACCTGGTGACGAAATTCATCAACTCGATGATGTGGCAGGGAAAGAAGTCGACTGCCGAAGGCATCTTCTACAAGTCGCTTGAGAAATTGCAGGAAAAAGGTGGCGACGAGGCTTTGAAGTTATTTACCAAGGCGGTTGAGAATGCGAAGCCGTTGCTGGAAGTGAAGACGCGTCGCGTCGGCGGCGCGAATTACCAGGTGCCGATCGAAGTCGCTCCCGACCGCCGGACTTCGCTGGCGATCCGCTGGATTGTGAGCTATGCGCGGGGCCGTGGAGAGAAGGGCATGATCGAGAAGCTGACGAACGAACTGCTCGACGCCTCCAACGGCAAAGGTGCTGCGATTAAGAAGAAAGAAGATGTGCATCGCATGGCGGAAGCGAACAAGGCGTTCGCGCATTACCGCTGGTAGAGACGCTGTTCGTTGCGAGAAGCTGATTTTCAGAGCCCCAGAAAGAGTAAAGAGACGTGCCCAGAACAGTCCCATTAGAGCGTTGCAGGAACATCGGCATCATGGCGCACATCGATGCCGGGAAGACGACGACGACGGAGCGCATCCTGTTTTATACGGGAAAGACGCATCGTATCGGCGAGGTGCATGAAGGCACGGCCATCATGGACTGGATGGAGCAGGAGCAGGAGCGCGGGATTACGATTACGTCGGCGGCGACGACCTGCACCTGGCACGACATTCGTATCAATATTATCGACACGCCCGGCCACGTCGACTTCACGGCCGAGGTGGAGCGATCGCTGCGGGTGCTGGATGGCGCGGTGGCGGTGTTTGACGCGGTGCACGGGGTGCAGCCGCAGTCGGAAAAAGTCTGGCGGCAAGCCGACAAATACGGCGTTCCCCGGATTTGTTTCATTAACAAGATCGACAAGATGGGTGCGGATTTCGAGCACGCGGTCGATACTCTGCGCAAGCGCCTGAGCGCGAAGCCGGTGGCGATTCAGATTCCGATTGGGCAAGAAGACAAGTTTCGCGGGGTCGTCGACCTGATCGCGATGAAGTCCATCATCTGGCCGGACGACACCATTGGCGCGGAATATCAGGTAGGCGATATTCCCGCGGATCTGCAGAAAAAAGCGGAGGCTTTCCATACCCAGTTGGTTGAAACCGTCGCTGAGAACGACGACGAAATTCTGCACAAGTTTCTGGAAGGCGAGGCGATTTCGGCGGACGAACTGAAGGCGTCGCTACGCAAATCGACGATCGGGCTGAAGTTGTTTCCGGTGGTGGTAGGAACGGCGTTCAAGAATAAGGGAGTGCAGCCGCTGCTGGATGCGGTGGTGGACTATCTGCCTTCTCCGCTCGACACGAAAGAGACGCACGGGCTGGATCCCGACAACGGAAAGACGATTACGCGCAAAGCCGACGACAAAGATCCGTTCGCGGCGCTGGCGTTCAAGATCATGGCCGACCCCTTTGTCGGGCAGTTGACGTTTATCCGGGTCTATTCGGGACAGTTGAAATCGGGTGAATCGGTACTGAACTCGCGCACTCAGAAGCATGAGCGCATCGGGCGTCTGCTCAAGATGCATGCCAATAAGCGCGAAGACATTCAGGAAATTCTGGCGGGCGACATTTGCGCGGTTGTGGGTTTGAGAAATGTCAGCACGGGTGACACGATTTGCGAAGAGAAGCATCCGATTACGCTCGAGTCGATCGTGTTTGCGGTGCCGGTAATCTCGGTTGCGGTCGAGCCGAAGACGAAGGCCGATCAGGAAAAGATGGGTATGGCGCTGGCGCGACTGGCGCAGGAAGATCCGACCTTCAAGGTGCACACCGACCCGGATAGCGGACAGACGATCATCAGCGGCATGGGCGAGTTGCATCTGGAGATCATCGTCGACCGCATGATGCGCGAGTACAAGGTCGAAGCCAACGTCGGCAAGCCGCAGGTGGCGTATCGCGAGACCATCCGCAAGCATGCCGAAGCGGAAGGCAAGTACATCCGGCAGACGGGTGGCCGCGGCCAGTACGGCCACGCCAAGATTTATCTCGATCCGAACGAACCGGGCAAGGGCTACGAGTTCGTCAACGAAATCGTGGGCGGCACGGTGCCCAAGGAATTCATCAAGCCGATCGATCAGGGTATGCAGGAAGCCATGGAAGGCGGCGTTCTGGCCGGTTATCCCATGGTAGATATCAAAGCGACGCTCTACGACGGCAGTTATCACGATGTCGATTCCAATGAAATGGCGTTCAAGATCGCCGGTTCGATGGCTTTTAAAGAGGCGGCGCGCAAGGCGAGTCCGGTGATTCTGGAACCGGTGATGGCGGTCGAGGTGGTTACGCCGGAAGATTATGCCGGGACGATCATGGGCGATCTGAGTTCGCGGCGCGGACGCATCGAGGGCATGGAGCACCGGGCCGGTTCGCAGGTGATCAAGGCGATCGTTCCGCTGGCGGAGATGTTCGGGTACGCGACGCATATGCGTTCGTCGACCCAGGGACGCGCCGAGTACTCGATGCATTTTGCGCGGTATGAGGAAGCCCCGCGTCACGTGGCGGACGAAATTATCGCCAAGACGCAGGGCAAGACGGCGCCTCGATAGGTTTGTGGTGGATCATCCGCCGAAAGGCGGGGCAGTGAAAGAATCAGGTCGACAGGGATAAGCGACGGAGCGGAGAGCAAATGGCGAAGGAAAAATTTGAGCGGACAAAGCCGCACTGCAACGTAGGGACGATCGGACACATTGATCACGGGAAGACGACGTTGACGGCGGCGATCACGAAGGTATTGCAGAAGCA
>Ga0182013_10000327_pt1 | contig 64995 bp, 48 predicted proteins | sample 612S2MmetaG_FD_120487 | JGI IMG/M metagenome (GOLD analysis project Ga0182013, IMG submission 120487) | Permafrost microbial communities from Stordalen Mire, Sweden - 612S2M metaG | ecosystem: Environmental > Terrestrial > Soil > Wetlands > Permafrost | place: Sweden: Stordalen | collected... | reverse complement strand
TACCCGAACAAAGCCGAACCGTTCAAAATGCGGTCGAAAATGTAGTGCGGAAAACGGGGGTTTGAAATACGTAAACCCCTGCAAATCAGCATAACGGCTCTTCGAACTGCGGAAGACGGGTTAACGCGCTGAACTCCGAACCCGGAGGTTATTTTTGGCCAACGGGATCGGCGAGCCATTTCAGGTAGCGCGAGTTTCCAGCGGCCAATGGCAACACTAAGAATTCAGGCGTCTCGTACGGATGCCGGGCGAGGATTAATTTTTCCAGCTCGGCCAATTGTGTCCGCGAGGTTTTCAGAATCATTAAGACCTCGGCGCTGGTTGCGATTTTTCCGCGCCACCAATAATGGGATTCGAGTTTTGGAACCAGGTTGGCGCAAGCTACGAGCCGCGCCTGCAAGGCGGACTTCGCAAGTTGCCGGGCGACTTTCAAGTCCGGGGCGGTGACGAGCACGAGGGTGAATTTCGCGGCGGATTTCAAAACGATCGTTCGGTTAATCTTTGCGCCGCTTGCTTACCACATGCACGGAGCCATCCCACATCAACTCATTGCCATGGATCGGGCAGCGGACAATCACCTGGCCGGAAAGATTGCTCAGTGACATGCCGGGTGTCACAAATTCATAAGCGGTGTGGTTCGGGTCGGCAGGGCACACAAACATATTTGGATTGACTATGCCATTAGTCAACTCCATGAAACTTTGTGGTAAAATGTCATTGTGATCGCCGGCCCAGATGCGTTCGGCCAGCCCCAACTGTTTGAGGTTGTTGGCGCAACTGATTTGCAGGGCTTTTTGTTTGGCTTTGGCCAAGGCGGGCAAGAGCAGTCCCCCCAACATGGCGAAGCATATTATTGTGCAGCCGATATAGCCGGTAATCAGGCCGGCAGTGGCAAAACCGCCGCCGCCATATTGCGTGGGTAACTTTCTCGAACGGTCGAGGGCGATGTGTCCGCATATCACCGCTGGAATTCCCAAAAATGGCCCGCACAATAACACCACGGACACAATTCCCAAAACCATGCTGGTAATGGCCAAGCCGCTGGCGGGCGCGGGCGGTTCTTGCAGCGCGGCGGCGCGCGAAGCGGTCGGGATTTCCGGTGCGACCGGCCGGCCATCATCCGGGCACGTCGTTATTTCGTCTGGATATTCTTTGCCGCAATAAGTGCATTTTTTCATAGGCTTGGCTGGCTACAGGTTAATGGCTGGTTTTCAAACTCGGATTGAGCTTTTCATAGCCGCGCGATTTGGGCAAGTTTGTTGTGACGCTCGTCGAACATCGCGGTTCGATTCGGCTGAAGATCAATTACGACTATGAATGAAATCATCTTGATGGCGCATGTGCTGTTCGGGGTGTTGTGCATGGTGGGGAGCGTGTGGTTGTTTGTGGATGTGCTGCATGTCACGGCGGCAAATCAGTCGCGAATCCGCAAGCTGAGTCTGGGCATTGCGGCGTTGATGTGGCTCGGCTATTTCGTGGCGGGCTATTGGTATGTGACATTTTATGGCGCGGACAAGGCGGTGATCCTCAAGGGACCTTGGCCGTTTGCACATAATTTTTTCATGGAGACGAAGGAGCATGTGGTGATCGTGCTCCTGCTGCTCGCCACTTACCTCCCGCTTGCCGCCGCGAATGACCTGGTGGCGAATCGCGAGGCGCGCAAGCTGGTGCTCTGGGTGGCGGGACTGGTCGCCCTCACCGCGCTGCTGGCTGAAGGCATGGGGGGAATTATTGCGATGGGGGTGAAGGTGGGACTGAAACCGGCGTGATCTTTTTTTGAATTTCGATTTTTGATTTTTGATTGGAAGAAGATATGGATGATTCGAGAATTTGGAGAATGACGAAAGGGTTTGGGCTTTCTCTGGCGATTACGAGCGTGCTGAGTGCGCTGCTGGTCGTCGCCAAGGAATTGGGGCAGCACAGCATCATGGTTTGGATGAAGAAATTGACGGGGCATCATTGGGTATCGCACAGTTTGCTGGCGCTGGTTCTCTTTTTTGGCTTCGGATTGATTTTGGCTGGGCGCAATGGCGGGCGGGGTTTGAAAATGACCGGGACGCGGTTGATCATGGTGCTCGCGTGCGGGGTCATCATCGGCGATTTGATAATCGCAGGGTTTTATTTGATCGGGGATTGATGAGGAAAGTGGTTGTGCGCCGATCGAAAGTTTTTGCGATTGGTAGCGGAATGGTTCTAACCAAAAACGGCGCGTGGGTAAAGACGCCATGCCTCACCGGAGTCCACAAATTCTTCTGAATCCGTGCTTATCCGCACTTCCAATATCTACTAACGGTAATTACGCGCGCGGGGGGAGTTTCTTTTCCACGCGGACTTTTTCGAGCGTGACGAATTTTGGCAAACCGCCTTCGGTCGGGACTTTGACTTCGCCTTCGATGAGCGGGCGGGCGTATTCGATGAATTGTTCCGTGGGCATGAAGCCGTCGGCGCTGATCCAATCGCGGGGCAGCAAATGCTCCACGTTGGCGATGTCACCCAACGGTTGCAAACCGGTGGTCCACTTGTACGGCTGGCTTTGAGTGCGAACAATTTTGACCATCATCCCGCTCTGACCGGAGACGGCGGCGCGGACGGCGGCCTCGCCGCAGGCGGCGGCTTCGAGGGCGTCGGTGGCGCTGGCGTAATGCGCGGCGGCGCGCTGGGCGTAGCCGAGTTTCACGGTGCGGGTTTTGGTGTTGAGCTTTTTCTGGATGAGCTTGGCGAGGTTGTCCGCCGCGCCGGAAAGAACCGGATGGCCGAAGGCATCCACGTTTGACTTGTCGGCGGCTATTTCCTCACCGGCGGAATTCCTGACGCCTTCGCCAACAACGACGATGCAATATTTGTGCTGCGCGACGGTTTCCTTGACACGCGCGAGGAACGCGGCCTCGTCCACGTGGATTTCCGGCAGCAAGATGATGTGCGGGGCGTCGGCAGGGGAACGCTTGGCCAGGACGGTGCCGGCGGCGATCCAACCGGCGGAGCGGCCCATGACTTCGATGAGGCAACAAAATCCGTCATCCGTGGCCATGCTGCGCACGTCTTCGCCGACTTCCATCACGGTGGCACTGTTGTATTTGATGACCGAGCCATAGCCGGGGCAGTGGTCGGTATGGGGCAGGTCGTTGTCAATCGTCTTGGGCACGCCGATGACCCGCATATCATAACCGCGCGCGATGGCCTGCTCATGAATCTTGTGGGCGGTGTCCTGGGAATCATTGCCGCCGGCATAAAAGAAATAGCGGATGTTGTGCGCCTGGAAGACGGCGAACAGCCGGTCCATTTCCTTGGCGGCGTGCTCGGGCTTTTTCTTGAAATCAATTTTATACCGGCAGGTGCCGAGGCCGGCGGCGGGGGTGTATTTCAGCCCCTCGATGTTGCGGGCTTTTTCCTCGTTGATGTCAATCAACTCTTCATTGAGCAGGCCGAGGATGCCGTTGAGGCCCCCGTAGATTTCCTCGATGCACTCATGTCTGCCCGCTTCCTGGATCACGCCCGCCACGCTGGCGTTGATGACCGCGGTGGGACCGCCGGATTGCGCGACTAATAAATTGCCAACTAATTCTGCCATAAATTTTTTGTTTCAATTGCGGGCGCCACAATTGCCTTGCGAGCCGCCCAAGTTTCACCACTACCAATGAATGGAATCAAAAGTGTGCCCATGATTGACGCTGGTGTAAAGTCGAATCAGCCGGGCGCAGGTTGGCTGAGTGGATTTCAAGCGGGTTTTGGGAATAGGCCGATCATTTGTCGCGCTTGGTTTTTTTGCACTCCTCGCCTGAGATGATGTACACCCAGTGCGGAAATTCATTGAACCCATATCGCGGGGTTCCACCAAGCGGATTCCATCTTGGCGGTGATGCCAGCATCGGCAGGTTCCGTTGATTAATACTATCCACTGATTGCGGGCCGAGGATATATAGATCTGAAGGGCGCAATTCCTCGTCGGCGTAGGCGATCGGAAATGTGGCCGCGTATTCAAAGGAAAGAACCCCCGGCGGGATGTGATAATCAAAAAGATAACGCGCCTGGTTGACATCCACAATGACGCGGTGTTCCGGTGTGGGCCGGAGCGCAAGGGCGGCGGGGCGCTGGTCGCCCGGGTCGTTCCGCAAATGGCCGCTCAACATCCCATAAATATTCAACAGGGTCTGGCCATTCGCAATCAGCAGCGCCAGCAGGAAAATCGTCCCTAGAGCGATGGCCGGGAGGCGGGACAGGGACGCGAATCCTGATCCGGCCAGCAGCAAAGAAGCGAAGATGGCATACCAAATCGAGCACGGCCAAAGGATTTTAAGGCAGCCGGCGAGAACAAAGACAATCAAGACCGAAACGGCGATGGTTTTTAAACGGTCCCAGGGCTCGCGGCGAAAAGCGATCAAAAGCAGAATCGGCAGCGCCAGGAGCGGCCACATCAATTGGCTCATGACGTGGTAGAGGAGCGAAGCAAGATACAACGAAAATGGCACTCCGGTATTTCGTGTCGAATGCATTCTGAACGTCTCCAAAAACTCCGACAGCCGGAAATGAATCAACAATAGAAAAAGCGTTCCGCTCGCCAGCCCCGCGGCTCCCGCCAGCCAAAAATAGTTCCAGCCATTTGATTGACCTGCGCCAGTCCCGGACCGGAGCCGGAGAAGCGCCAGGCCAAAGAAAGTCAGACAGAACGGCACCATGCGGGGCGCGGTCGAGCCGCCCATAAATAGGAGGAGAAAACTGAGAAACACGATTCCCTTGCTGCGGCCGCCACACTCGATGATGGCAAAGCCAATCATCATCAAGGCAATCGAAAGCGGCTCCGGTCGCAGTCCGCCCGTCCGCATAAATGCGGCGCACACGCAGACCGGCGCGATCCATTCGAGCCAGCGCGGCGCGCGATAATGGCGCAGCAGGGCAATCGTCACGACCGCAATCAGGAAATACATCAATATCGCATATCCCGTCATCGAAGCGGCGCTGATGCCAAACACCTTGAGCCAGCCCGCCAGCGCATAGAATTCGAGCGGTGGATAAACAAAAAACGAATTGTGGAAACCCTGGCCGGCGATCATCGGGTTCGAAAGGCCGCCGCCCTGCGCGAGGTTCAAACTGCCGCCGCAATAAAAAAGGTCATCCATGTAAGGCTTCGGAAAATCCAATCGCCACAGGATGGCAAAGAGGACCAGGGAAAAGAGGGTCGCCAGACCAAACATGCCTGTTTTGCTCTCGGATATTTTCGCGTCGGGTTGCAAGCTCTATCTTTAGTAATGTTTTGGCGGCGGCATCCTCTTAAACAGCATCAAAAGTGTCAATAGGGTGTGCCGATTTTATCAGTGAAGGGTTCGTTGCCCGCAAGCGGGTTGGAACTTTTGGTGGAATATGCGTGGGAGGAACCCTTCCCCCCTTTTCGCAAACCGAGCGAAACCGGGCGAAACCGAACTAGACCGAACGAAACCGGACGATGGGCTTGGCTCGATTTTGAATCGCCGCAAAAGAACGCAAGGAACGCAGAGAGGGAAACAGTTCCTTTTTGCGTTCTTTATGTTTTCTCGCGGCAACATCCCTCCATGTTCGGGTTCTTTTGGGTTTTTGAGGTTTTTGGGTGGACCCTTGCGTGAAAAAAATCTCTTTATATTTTTATCCCCGAATAGCCCGGTTGATACCGGTTGATCCCGGTTGGCGGGCCATTTCCGTTCGCTTAATTTCACTTGTTTTCGGCTCGGATCACGTCCGGGTGGCTGGATGCGGCGCGCCAGACGGATGATCGGGGGTATGAAGTTCGATTCCGGCATAGAAATTTGCCGATATTCGCCGGCACCTTGCGGTGTCCCTGGTTGCGCTCCTTGATTCACGCGGTTTGACTATGGCACGGGCGCGGCGATTTGTCCAACGCGGGAAAACGAAATATTTTTGACCCCGGCTGCGCGCAAAATGGCTCACGCGAAGCGAGTCAAGCTATTGGACAAGAGGAAAGTGAGCCCGCAACGCCTCTGTGATATCCATCTGATGCGAAAGTATAACCGGTCAAGGCATCCGACTGGTTGCGTTCCTACGACGCCGTCACTTGCTCCAGGCGGTCAACGTAATCAGAAATCTCCGCTTCTAGTTTGTGAATTTCATCCAGCGGGCCTTCCGCAAAGGCGGCGAAGTTGCGCGGATTTTTGGGCAGTATGTCCCCGCGATAGGATTCAAGAATGCGCTGCATCCGCCCCATCTGTTCGATGGCCTGCACGAGTTGTTCGGTGTTCTCGATCATAACGCCAATCTCAGGAGCCCTTTCCGCAATGCCGGTTGGCCGCGCACCTGTTGGAAGAAGGCCGCAGCTTCTTCGTATTCCGCTGTATCTTCACGCACTGCCACCATATCAAAGCCATACCTCCTTTGCACGCTCCTTTTTGACACCAGATTATACTGGGCGGGGGACAAGTCAGACTTCAGATCGTGCGTACGCGGCAACACCAGCACGAGATCAATATCGTTCGGGTCGGCCTTGGCCGTTACGAAGCTGCCATCTATCAGGAGACAGCGGGCAAAACGCGCCGATTGCGCTTCGACGACGAACGCGAGGAGTTTTTGGAACAGTTTTGGCCGTTGGTCGCTGATTTGGAACGAGCCAAACTTGGCCTTGAGTTCATCAAGCGCGCAATCGTGGATGCCGGCGGACAGCAAGCCGTGCTGGTCAAGAGGCGGAATCGGCATGGGTAGTGATTTGGTCTTTGACCGGAATCTTCATGCGCAATCCTTTGCCAAACCAGGTCGGAAAGTCAACCACCAGCGAGCCCTCGCGTCACTTGTCGGGGTGGTTCGTCTTGCCGTAGCCAAGGCGAAGGCGGGAACGTTCGCGTGTTGGCACCGGGCTTGGCTTACTTCTATGGGAAAGATGGATCCTGGGATGATCTCCTTTCAGCAACTGAGATCGCCATTGCTCCTGTTTTAAAACGTGTTAGCGCCAATAAAAAGTTTGATGATAAAGATTTTGGCAGTCTTCAATCGCCGATTGAAAAGGTTAGTGACTTGGAACGGTGGACGGGACTATATAAGGACAATGGCTTTCACGGATTTTCCGGAACAGAAACAAGTGGTGGAGTTGCTGCAGCGCAGTCTCGCGCGCGGGCGGCTGGGTCATGCTTATCTTTTCACGGGCCATCACCTGGGGGAATTGGAGCGGCTGGCGCGGACGCTGGCGAAGACTTTGAATTGCCTGAAGCCAGTGCGGAGTGCGGAATTCGGAGTGCGGAATGTGGAAACCCCTCACCCCAACCCTCTCCATGAACCGCACCCTCACCTCACCCCAACCCAATGGCTTCCCAAGCCCGCCACCAGTCAGTTGCCCAGCATACCACCAGCGCTTCGCGCTCCGTGGTCCCCTCCCTCGGAGGGAGCGGAGAGGGAGAGCGATTTGGCAGCCTCAATTAATCCACCGGCGGTGGATTGTTGCGATCAGTGCGCGCATTGCCGGAAGATTGACGGGGACAGCCTGCCGGACGTGCATTGGGTGCGGCCCGAATCGAAGTCACGGGTCATCACGATCCATCAGATGCGGGAGTTGATGCAGGAGATCAACCTGAAGCCGAACGAGGCGGAATTCAAGGTGGCGATGATCGTGGCGGCGGATCGGCTGAATGTGCAGGCGGGCAACGCCTTTCTGAAAACGCTGGAGGAACCGCCGGCGAAATCCATTTTGATTCTGCTGACGACGGAGCCGCAACGGCTTTTGGAGACCATCGTTTCGCGCTGTTTGCGATTGAATTTCGCGGGCGGGAGCGGTTGTCTGCCGGCGTTGGCGCAAATGAACTGGCTTACGGAATTTGGGGAACTTGCGGCGGCGGAGCAGAAAAGTTTGCTGGGCCGTTATCGCTTGCTGGGCGCGCTCTTGAAGAAATTGGGTGAAATGAAGGAGGGAATTGAAAAGTCCTTGACGGCGCAATCGCCGCTGGAGCGCTACACGGACGTGGAGCCGGAGTTGCGGGAAAAGTGGGAGGTGGAATTGACGGCAGCCATCGAGGCGGAATACCGGCTGCAACGCTCGGATTTGCTGGTGGCGCTGCAATGGTGGCTTCGGGATGTGTGGATGAGTTCGGAGTTCGGAGTTCGGAGTGCGGAATTGCTGAATTTTCCGCAACTGGCGAGCACGGGCCGGGTGGCGAAACGGGTTTCGGCGAACCAGGCAATGGAGAATCTGGGCGTGATGGAGCGTACGCAACGGCTGCTGGGTTCCAACGTGCAGGAAGCGCTCGCGCTGGAGGTCGGATTGTTGAAACTGAATTTGTGATTTTTTACGATCGGCCGAACTCATGAAATCATCGGCCAAAGCGGCAGCAGCGGCAAGACCGCCGGAAGCGGGGCCGGTTGGGGATTTTTGGCTGCGGATTTATTCCGGAGCTTTTGGCGCGTTCCTGGGGCTGGCGATTGTGAAGTTCGGCAATCCGGTCATTCTCGACGAGAAAATCATTCCGCCCACTTCGCTTTCTGACGCATGGATTTCTCCGTGGCCGACGCATTGGGCAAATCTGTTGCTCGTCTTGATCGCGTTGCCCGGTCTCTGGCTCGCGTTTACGCATTGGCGGGGCGGGCTGGGTCTTCGCGCCTTGTGGATTTTACCGGTGGCATGGCTGGGCTGGCAGGTGGTTTCCGCCACGCAGACGGTGGATGGCGCGCTAACGGCCACGACCTTGTGGCAGTTGGCCGGATGCGTCGTCTGTTATTTTCTTGGCGCACTGGTGTTGAGTTATGAGCGGGGATTGCGCTGGCTTTTGATTGGGATTCTGGCTGCGTTCGCATTTTGTCTGGTGCGGGCGGTGGAGCAGCGGTTGGTGGAGTTTCCGCAAGACCGGCAATTCCTGCTCGAAGGCCAGCGGACGGGCTGGACCAATCTTCCGCCGGAAACTTTCGCGCAAATGAGGAAGGAACAACTCATCATCACCACCAATGGCGTGGATGTGGCCAATCCAATGTATCTGGCAAAACTCGAAAAGGGACGCGTCAACGGCACGCTCGTTTACCCCAACGCGCTGGCTGGAATTGTTTTGCTGCTGCTGCCGCTTTCGCTCGTGCTGGCTTTAAACGCCACGCAGCGGTTCCGATCAGTCACGCGTGGGGCAGTCATTGCGCTCACGTTATTTCTCGGCATCGCGGGATTGTTTTGGTCCGGCTCGAAATCCGGCTGGTTGATTGCAATGGGGATGGGCGGAGTGTGGTTGCTGCGCTTGAATTGGCCCTCGCGTTTGAAATGGGCGGCGGTGACGGCTATCGCCGTGGTCGGCTTGACGGTGTTTGCGGTCCGTTTCCAAAATTACTTCGCCGCAGGCGCCACCAGCGTGGGCGCGCGATTCGATTATTGGCGGGCCGCAGCACAAACGACCCGCGAGCATCCTCTCTTTGGGACGGGGCCGGGCACGTTTCAACGGCCTTATGCGCGGTTGAAGGCGCCTGAATCCGAGATGGCGCGGCTCGTGCATAATGATTACCTGGAACAATTCTCGGATTCGGGAGTGATCGGTGGGATATGTTATGTGGCGTGGATTGCTTGTTTGCTGGTGGTACTGGGTCGGCGCGTCTGGCGGACGACGGATGTCTTGCCTTTTGCGATCTTCACCGGATTGCTGGGGTGGTTCGTGCAGGGTTTCAGCGAATTCGGCCTGTATATTCCCGCGCTGGCTTGGACGGCATTTTGCCTGGCGGGCTGGCTGCTGGGATGGGGTTCAAATCAGTTAGACAGCGGCAAGACCACCAGCTAAAGTGCGGCAGCCTCATGAACATACTATTCTTGAACGGCCCAAACCTGAATCTCCTTGGCCAGAGGGAGCCGGAGGTTTATGGACGCCTGACCCTGGCGGACATCGAGGCCAAGGTCAGGGACCGGGCGGCGAAGTTCAAAGTCGGCATCGAGTTCCGCCAATCAAACCTCGAGGGGGAGTTGGTGAACTGGATTCAGGAGGCCAAGGGCAAGTTCGAGGTCATTGTCTTGAACGCGGCCGCCTATACCCATACGAGCGTCGCGCTTCGGGATGCCATTGCCGCAGTGGGGGTGCCGACCATAGAAATCCACCTTTCCAACGTCCACGCGCGGGAGGAATTCCGTCACATTTCCATGATCGCGCCGGTCTGTCGTGGGCAAATTGCGGGGTTCGGGCTAAACTCCTATGTTTTGGCTGTGGAAGCGGCCATTATCGTTAACGGAGCTTAACAATTCGTAAAAATTACCGATTTATACCATTTTTTTGGCAATTATTATGCCGATTTTAGGACCCTTATTTTACCACTTGACGCTGGGTTTCGGGCCGATTATTGTGGTTTTCACATGATTATCCAAACAATCCACACGTTGTCTGAATCTGACTCGATGTGGATCGCCAAACCGGGTAAGTCCGGGCATTGGCCACTGGATGATAAACGAAAGCGTCTCTGTGGATCTTAAAGATATCAAAGCGATCATTGATTTGATGAAGAAGAACTCCATCGCGGAGTTCGAACTTGAGAAGCAGGATTTCAAGATCAAGCTCAAGCGGGGCGGAAACGGGGTGGTTTCCCAAACCCAATACGAAGAGCCACAAATAGTTACTTACGCCACTCCACCGGCGGCAATCGGCCTTTCCGGCGGTGCCCAGCCCGGCGGGGCGCTCCAAAACTCGAGCGAAACGGAGATCAAATCACCCATGATCGGCACATTTTATCGCGCGCCCTCACCGGAGGCGGGCAATTACGCGGAGATTGGCATGGAAGTCAATCCGGACACGGTCGTTTGCATCATCGAGGCCATGAAGGTGATGAACGAAATCAAAGCCGAGGCCAAGGGCGTAATCACCCAGTTGCTGGTCGAGAATGCCAAACCGGTCGAGTTCGGCCAGCCTCTGTTTAGGATTCGACCGAACTGAGGGCTCCAATGGCATCGGGCTTGGGACACTTCGCCCGATGAATCACTGACTATTGCCTCTCCACTAACTGCATGTTTGAAAAAGTCTTGGTAGCCAACCGCGGGGAAATTGCCGTTCGCATCATCCGCGCTTGCAAGGAACTCAACATCCGCACGGTGGCCGTTTACTCGGACATGGATGCGAATTCCATGCACGTCCAACTGGCCGACGAAGCCATCTGCATCGGCAAGGCCCCGAGCAACGAGAGTTACCTGCGCATTGACCGCATCATCAGCGCCGCGGAAATCGCCGACGTGGACGCCATCCATCCCGGCTACGGCTTCCTCTCCGAGAACGGCCATTTCGCGGACGTGTGCGAGAGTTGCAACATCCGGTTCATCGGGCCGAACTCGCGCGCCATGAATGCGCTCGAAGACAAGGCGGTCAGCCGCAACCTGGCCAAGAAAGCCGGTGTGCCCATCCCGCCCGGTTCCGACGGCACGGTGGAACACGAGCAGGACGCGCTGGTCGTTGCCCGGCGAATCGGTTACCCCGTCATGATCAAGGCCGTGGCTGGCGGCGGCGGACGCGGGATGCGCGTGGCGCACAACGACATTTCGCTCGTCAAGGGTTACCACACCGCGCGGACGGAAGCCGAAAAGGCCTTCGGCAACTCCGGTGTTTACATCGAGAAATACATCGAGAACCCGCACCATATCGAATTTCAAATTTTGGGCGATCATAAAGGCAAGGTCATTCACTTGGGCGAGCGCGATTGCTCGATTCAGCGCCGGAATCAAAAAGTCGTCGAGGAAACCCCCTCGCCCATGCTCGACAGTAAATTCAAGAAGCTCCGCGAAAAAATGGGCAAAGCCGCCGTGCGCCTCGCCGAGCTGGCGCATTACACCAACGCCGGAACGGTGGAATTCATCGTGGACAACCACGGCAATTATTACTTTCTGGAAGTCAACAAACGCATCCAGGTCGAGCATCCCATCACCGAGGAAGTCACGGGCGTTGACCTCGTCCGCTATCAAATCATGATTGCGATGGGCGAACCCTTGCGACATTCCCAGAGCGACATCCAAATCAAGGGCCACGCCATCGAATGCCGCATCAACGCCGAGGACCCCTTCGATGATTTCCGGCCGTGCCCGGGGCGCATCGAAATGTATTACTCGCCCGGAGGCCGTGGCGTGCGGGTGGACAGCCACGCCTACGCCGGCTACACCATTCCGTCGAACTATGATTCCATGATCGGCAAGCTCATCACCTACGGCAAGGACCGCCGCGAAGCGATGGACAAAATGAGCCGCGCCCTCGGCGAATACATGATCACCGGCGTGAAGACGACCATCTCCTTCCAGCAAGCCATTTTGCAGGACCCGAACTTCCGCCGCGGAGTTTACTCCACCAACTTCGTCGAGCAACTTCTTAGCGGCGCGCGGCGCGGATTGATCGAGGAATAATCCCGCTTACGTATTCGGGACGGGGCGCAAGGGGACGCAAGCTTCGACAAGACGTCCGGTCAGCGGGAAACGACAAAGGGCGACAAGCGGCGGTAAAAGCCGGCAAGCCTCCAAACTTGCTGCGAGCGCGCTTCGAATTTGGAACTTCTTTATTTTCCAGTTTGGACTGGCCCCCAGATCGTCCTCAACAACTGGTAAATCTCCGGTTCGGCGGTCATCAATTCCGCGCGGTTGAACGGGAAAAAATCATTTTCACCAAAATAGGATTCCGTCATCTCGGCGAAAAATTCCTTGTGGTCGGTCAACGCGTAATGCCGGACCTTGGTGCCGTCAAATAACAGTGTATTTTCTCCGTGGCCGCCGGCTTTGTAGGCTTCGTAGGCGCGCAGGATGCGCGGGTCGTCAAAACCGAGCACCAGGTCATGATAAGCGTGGGCCAGTTCATGCAGCACCACCCAGGGTTGTTCATTCACGTTGCGGGCGCGGGCAAAATCCGCCGCGTCCGGGATATGGACGCAACGGGTCAGCTCCGGGCTGTAACCATTTTCCCGCAGCCAATCGCGGCTCGGATGATATTGCATCGAGCGCAGTTTGCCGTGCGTCAAATCCAGCACGATGACCACCCGCCGCAGTTTTTCCAGCCGATCCGGCGCGACGACGTAAGTGATGTCATTGAGCTTGGCCTGGAGCAGCAGGATGGCCCGGTCGCCAAGTTCGTGATTGGGCGACGCCAGCAGGCGGTCGTCAATCCGCACCGTCCAACCCAAAATCTCGCGCGTGGTGCGCGAGACTGGCTTGGGCGGCTCCGCGCCGGCATCCGCCCCGGCGTTGGGCAACGCTGCGAATATACAAGCCGCCGCCAGCGCCAGACTGAAAAGCAAAGTCGTTCGCATGAGCGCTACGCTAATCTCTCGATTCTTCCCCGGCAACGGCAATCGAATTAGAATGGCGGCGTGGATCAAAAAGCAACTTTCAGGATTCAAACTGTACCAATACCAACTTATTGTAATTGCAATTTCAAAACGTCAGCAGCTCGGATTCGCAAGCCAGAATCGGGATCCTTTGCTGCCATAGTCCGCAATTTGGGAATGGAATCAGGTACCTTATGGGACAGGTCATAAAACACAGCCAAGGATCCGGAACGCACTACTACATCGGCGTCATCCAGACATCCAAGCAAGAATTGTGGGTCATCACGGGATAAGTTAATCAATAAATACTTTGCCTGTTGCCGAACATTATTTGAAACGTGTCCTGAAAATCCATTTTTCATCAGCGTTACAAAAGCCAATTTCGAGCGACCAGCGAGCCCGCCCAGCGTTCCTTCAGCTTCGCCGGCGGTGAATTCATTTGTACAGGAAAGGTTCTCTCCTAATGCGGTGATGAATGCGTCTGAAGTAACTCCAATGTCTTTAAGGGCTCTGGTCGCATCCAGGCGTGTTTGGGTGTCCGGATGGGACAGGCATTGAATCAACGCCGGAACCGCCTCGAGACCATTGGTACCAAGGCTGCCGAGCGCGTAGATCGCCTGTTGCCGATAACCTGGCTCGGAGTTGTTGAGTTCCCTGAGTAATCGCGCCAGAGAGTTTGTCCGGTCCGGGGCGATTCTCTTTACGGCAATGGCAGCTCTCTCTCTTAAATAAAAATTTCGGCTCTGACTTGCCGATATGAGTATTGGCAAGGCTGGTAGCGCGTTACTGCCGAGTACAGAGATGGCATCGGCTATAGGGTACTGATACTCAACACGGTTGTTCTTAAATGCTTCAATTAAGACCGGCAAAACCAAATCGGGTTGATCGATTCCGATTGCAGCTAACGCTCTGGCCATGCTGCTGCGATTTCCTTCGTCAGTGCGCCGGTCATTAATGGTGCTGATCAAAGCAGGCAGAAAAATATCGGCATGGTTCGTGCCAAAGGAGCCCATGGCGTCCGCTATGCGACCGCGATTGCACACGGGAGCGCTCGCGTTGGTCAACGCATCGAGCAATGCGGGTATCACGATTTCCGGGTGATTCTGACCAATGCTTACCAAAGCAGAAAAGGGATCTTCGCCTTCTCTAAATCCCCAGGGATGGTTCGCATATAAAGCCTGCTTCACTGCAGGGATGGCGGCTTCCGCGTTTGTCCCCATATCGCCTAATCCCTTAATAATGCTCACTTGAACATGGAAAAAATTCTTTTGGCAGCCTCGTGCCCTCCAATTCATTATCGGTTCATGTTTGTCCGCCAGTGTCTCCAAAAGTTTGTCCGCCAGCGGCTGGACAGCATCTTTTCCGATGAAAACAAGAGCCTCCATTGTATAAGGTCCATTCCTATCGAGATTTTTTATCAATCGAGGAATGGCCGGTTTGGCAATTGGACCCAAGATCGCAAATCCATCAACCGCACGTCTCTGAAATTCAATTTGGCCCGGAACATAAAAATTCGGCGTCGGCTTTGAAATCCAATCCAAAAACAGAGGCAAGCCGTTTGTTCCAATGTGAAGGATCGCCTCCTGCGCGATATAATTGATCTGCCTGCCCTGGTTGTACGTATGGAGATGTTGCAACCAATAGCCTAGGCCCTTCCCCTCATATCTTGGCTCGAAAAAGAACCATGAAGAATCATGATCAACCTCGCGTTCCCAATTAATTATACCTACCGTGACCAAAACGAGCAAAATTCCGAGCAGGATTCCCAAACGGGCTTTCATTACACAATAACTATGCACCAAACCCATCCCAAAAGAAATTGAAAAATAAATGTAAAGGGGGTCATAAAGGGGCAGAGCTGAATATGGACATATTTTTCAAAGAATTAAACATTCCAATATCCGCCCCTGACGTCCTCATGCGCCCAAGAAAAACACAGAGGCGTGTCTCGACACTGTTGTTCTTGGTGGGGTTGGCGCGCTGCGCCTGCCCCGTCGCCGAGCGAAGCGTCAGGCGACGGAACCAAGCGCGACAAACCGGCCTACGTATGCCCTTCCTTCCGCCCTCGCTGACTCGGGCGGGGAAATCGCAGCGCGATTTCCGCCACCAAAATCAAGAATAGCGTCCAATTGCGTCCAACCACAGAGGGGGTGATTAAAGGTGGGTGAGAGAAAGAACAGTTTTATTCTTTACCCCAACGGGGTGGAATCATTTAGCCTGGGGTTGACGCGACTCAGGGAGCGTTTACCCCAGGTCAACGCGGCAAGTCCGATACCCTGAAAGGGTTGCATCACCTTGCCGAGTACAGCCAAACCGTCAACCCGATGTTTGATTCAACTCTTTCAGAGTAGTAGTTTCTATTTCCTCCATCCTGGGGTAGCGCCTCTGTGAATCGGCGCCAACTCCAGGCTGAATGATTTCCATGCCGTTGGCATGGAGGAAAGTTTACTTCCCACTTTGATTCTTCGATTCTTCAAGGGGTCGTCAAGGGATCGTCGAGGCGTCAGGCATGAATAAGTGCATACGAAATAACCATACTAGCCGTGCTTCTTCCTGCAAGTAATTTTTCGTCCACGCTACGGCTATTAGAACCCTAACCGATCACGATGAGGCTGGTGGTCTCGGTTCCAAATGCTCAACGCCGAATCGCCAGTCTCATCAAAAAGTAAATTCAACGTAGGCGATTCAAAGTGACCGTCGCAGAATACCACATCCGACTTGCCATTGTGGCGCAAAATCGCCCGCTTGGTGCTCCCCAAAAAGTCCTCAATATTCGGGCGGCGTAGGGTGGCCCACACAGCATCCTTAATGATTCCGTTGTTTCCCGCAAACCCATCAGCGATGGCCAACATTTCGCTGGGATTCGTTACATCAGATTCCCTGACCGGAGGAGTCGTATCCGACCAGGCAAGTGGATTAGCTGATAAATCAGATCTTCTCTGACCGCCCAAACCCAGCAAATCAACGTTCGTCTTATCGTCAATGCCGTAGGCGTTATAACCGTAGCCTGCGGACCAGATATAGGCCGGAAAGTTTTCGGGCCGATGTGCAGAAGGACACACCCAAATCCCTCTGTCAAAAGTTACGTTTTCACCGAAAGGCGACTTTCCAGAAAACTCAGCCACATCCAGAGCCGTGCTCCAAGCGGTCGAATGTTCCGGATACGCTGCGCTAAGATAACTTGGCGTGACGGCCAGAGGATAAGCGTGAAAATCGGCTGTAAATTGATTAAGACCGAGACCAAGCTGGCGCAAATTGTTCATACATTGGGTTTGGCGCCCTCGTTTTTTTGCAGCGTCAAGTCCCGTGAGGATGAGCGCTGCAAGAATGGCTAAAATCGCAATGACAGCCAGCAATTCCACCAAACTGAACGCGTTTTGCTTTTGCATTTAGTCGTGCCCTTTGAATTAAAGTTTTAAAGTCTTTAGCCACTCGCCTGTAGGTCTCTCAGGGGAAGGGTCGAGAGGCTTTGTAACGAACACTGTTCATGTTAGATCTGACCGCACTTTAAAATAATCGCTTTCTGTAAAATGTTTCCATCCATGGATGGATTGCTGGCTGAAAGACATGCCTTCGATCATAACGCGCCGGTTACAATTGGCGTCCCCACCATTCCGGTCGGCGAGTCGCCGACCGGTACGGGCGGGTCGCCCGTGCCACCAAAGTTAAGGCACTATCCAAGTCATCGCAAGCTTGACCGCGCCTGCCCAATTGCCGCATATAAAGGCGGCGCGGTGTCGCTGCCGGTTGCGGCGGCGAAAAAATCAGTTCGACGCCGCGCAATTTTGGCGCGATATTGGCGCCCAGGCCTAGCGTCGGAAGGCCCAGGCCTAGCGTCGGAAGGATTTCCCCGCAGCCAGTTGATGATATTATGATGAAGTTTTTACGGCGAACGATTTTAGGGTTGGGCGCGGCGGCGCTGATGGCCTGCCCGCTGCGCGCGCGGGCGGAAGTCGGCACGAATACGCTGCCGGATTTTCAGGAACTGCGCGAATTGATTCGCTCGCATCTCGCGGGTGAAACGGACTCGGATTTGAACCGGGACGCGGTGCTGGGTTTGCTGCATCAATTGCACGCCAAGGTTTCGCTGGTGGCCAGCAAGACGACGCCAGCGGCCATCGCCGATTCGCACTTGCTCGCGAAATCAACGGTTTACGAGGCGGTGGGCTATCTGCGCGTGGGTCGCGTGGCACCGGGGTTGGCTGGTCAAATCACGGCGGCGTTGAAGGATTTGCAGGCGACCAACCATCTGAAGGGCATTGTTTTGGATTTGCGCTTTGCGGATGGGCGGGATTATGGCGAGGTCGCGGCCGTGGCGGATTTGTTTCTGGCCAAGGAACGCCCATTGCTCGATTGGGGAAACGGCGTTGTTTCCTCCACAGTCAAGGACAACTCGGTGACTCTGCCGCTCACGATTTTGGTCAATCAGCAAACTGCCGCTGCCGCTGAAGCCCTCGCGGCAGTGTTGCGCGAGGACGACCGCGCCATCCTTCTGGGCGCGACCACTGCGGGCGAGGCCAGCATGAGCCAGGAATATCCCTTGAAGAACGGGCAGTTTTTGCGAATTGCGACTGCGGCGATCAAATTGGGCAATGGCGAGACCCTTTCCGCTGTCACGCCGGATATTCAAGTGAATGTGAAACCGGATGACGAGCAGGCCTATTTCGCGGACCCATACAAGGAACTTGGCGTTTCGCTGAATATAATCCCCAGCATCATCGGCGACGCCGGAACGGCGAGCACCAATGGCACCAACCGGGTCGCCCGCGCGCGTCCGTTGAATGAGGCGGAATTGATGCGCGAGCGCCGGGAACGGCCCGGAGTGGAAGTGGATGACTTGCCGCTTTCCACACCGGCGAATCTGGCGGAAATCGAAAAACCGGTGATCCGCGACCCGGTTTTGGGACGCGCGCTGGACTTGATCAAGGGCATCGCGGCCCTCCACCGGCAATCCAAACCCTGATTTCACGGTTGACGATTTAACTTCCCCGCCGCAAGTTGACAGGGTTTACGAGCCATGAAGACCATCCTTTTCGTATGCACCGGAAATATTTGCCGCAGTCCGATGGCTGAGGGCATTTTCCGCCAGACCATGAAGGGGCGTCGCGACATCCGCGTGGTGTCGGCCGGAATCGGGGCGATTGACGGGCAGTTGCCGAGTCCGTATGCGGTGCAGGCGGTGAAGGAATTGGGCATTGATATTTCGCGGCAGCGGAGCCGCCAGCTCACGGGTGAATTGATCCAGGAGGCGGATTATATTTTCGGGATGACGCACAGCCATGTGGACACGGTATTTCTGCTCTACCCGCAGGCGGCGGAGAAGACGTTTCTGTTGCGGGAATTCGACGACACCCTGGATATTTTTGAGAAGGACATCAGCGACCCGATCGGCGGTTCGTATGAAATTTATTTGAATTGCCGCGACCAAATTGAGCAGGGGATTGCCTCGATTCTGCGGTTCGTTGACCAGGGCGCCATTGTGGCCGCGACTGAGCAGCAGAATGGGGCAAGCGTGATGGTGGCGCTGGGCGCGGACCACGCCGGGTATGAACTGAAGGATGTGATCAGGGAACATTTGATCGAGGAAGGCATTACCGTGGTGGATTTCGGCACGCATTCCAGCGCCTCGACTGACTACCCTGATTACGCGCTGGCGGTCGGCAAAAGCGTGCTGGCGCGCAAGGCGGAACTGGGTATCCTTGTTTGCAGCACCGGCTCGGGGATTTGCATGGCCGCGAATAAAATTCCCGGCATCCGCGCCGCGCAGGTTTTCAGCGAAAGCATGGCGACGCTCGCGCGCCAGCATAACGACGCCAATGTGATTTGTCTCGGGGCCAAAGTGACCCCGCCGGAACTGGCCAAAAAAATTGTGACAGCCTTCCTCAGCGCGCATTTTGAGGGTGGCCGCCACGAACGCCGCATCAATAAAATGGAAAACATCGCCTCCACCCACGAACTGAACCTTAAAGCCGTTGACCCCGAAATCGCCCTCGCCATCGCCCACGAGCGGCAGCGGCAGCAGGAGGGCATCGAACTCATCGCCAGCGAAAACTTCACCAGCCCCGCGGTGATGGAAGCGCAAGGCTCGGTGCTCACGAACAAATACGCCGAGGGTTATCCCAAGAAACGCTGGTATGGCGGTTGCGAAAACGTGGACACCGTCGAGACCCTTGCCATCTCCCGCGCCCGGAAACTCTTCGGCGCCGAGCACGCGAACGTTCAGCCTCATTCCGGCAGCGGCGCGAACATGGCGGTTTATTTTGCCTTCCTCAAGCCGGGCGACAAAATGCTGACGATGGACCTGTCCCACGGCGGCCATTTGACACACGGCAACAAGGCCAATTTTTCCGGCAAATTTTTTGAAATCGTCCATTACGGCGTCCGTCACGAGGACGAGCAAATTGATTACGATCAGCTCGCGAAACTGGCGCGGGAACACCGGCCCAAAATGATCACCGTGGGCGCGAGCGCTTATCCGCGCATTATTGATTTTGCCCGGATGGGAGAGATCGCGCGTGAAGTGGGCGCATTGATGCTGGCGGACATTGCGCATATTGCGGGACTCGTCGCCACGGGACTGCATCCCAGCCCGATCGAACATGCGGATTTTGTGACCACCACCACGCACAAAACGCTGCGCGGGCCGCGCGGCGGATTGATCATGTGCCGCGAACGCTATGCGAAGGAAATTGATTCGCAGGCTTTTCCCGGCATTCAAGGCGGCCCGCTGATGCACGTCATCGCGGCCAAGGCGGTGTGTTTTCTGGAGGCATTGCAGCCGGCGTTCACGCTTTACCAGCAGCAGATCGTAAAAAACGCGAAGGCGCTGGCCGAAGGCATGCGGCGCAATGGCTACCGGTTGGTCAGCGGCGGCACGGACAATCATTTGATGCTCGTGGACGTGGGCGCGCGCGGCCTGACGGGCAAGGATTGCCAGATCGTGCTTGATGAAGCGGGGATCACGGTGAACAAAAACACCATCCCTTTTGAAACGCGTTCGCCCTTCCAGGCCAGCGGCATACGCCTGGGCACGCCCGCCGTCACCACCCGCGGGATGAAGGAAACCGAGATGGCCGCGATTGCGGACATGATCAGCGAGGTCCTCATGGACACCAAGAATCTTGACACGGTGGCCAAAGTGCGGCAACGTGTGCGCGAATTAACTGCAAGATTTCCCTTGCCGTACTGAGAATAGTGAAACAATCTTTCGGTATACCCCGGGTGGAAACCGTCCCGATTTTTTTAGTTTAATCAAATTCCGGGTGGTCCAACCCGCTGTCGCGCAGGTCTAACGACTGGATAAGTGTCCACAGCCGCGACGAAACAATCTAAATTGCATTAAAATTATTATTTATGGCCAAAGTCAGCGCTAAGAAAGCCGCCAAGCCCAAAGTTCCGGGCAAATCCAAGGCGGTCGCAACCCCTCCTCTCGACGCCGCTCCCCCTGCCGACAACAGCAACGGCAATGGTAGTAGTAATGGAAATGGCAACGTCGCCGTCGCCCCGGCTTCTCCCGTCCCCACCATTGCGGCCGAAGCCGCCACGATGGAACTGGAACCGCCCACGCGGCCGGTCGAAGCCCATGACGAGGAGGGTCAGCCCGTCGAAAAGCCCTCCGGCAAGCGCGATGTCATCGCCGCTTCCTTGAACATCGCCAAACTCCAGGCCATGACCATGACCGGCCTGAACAACATGGCCAAGGAACTGGGCGTGGAAAATTTCGGCACGATGCGCAAGCACGAGGTCATTTTCCACATCCTGCAAAAAAATGCCGAGCGCAGCGGCGTGCTGTTCTCGGAAGGCGTGCTCGAAGTGCTCGCGGAAGGCTTCGGCTTTCTGCGGTCGCAAAGTTTCAATTATTTGCCGTGCCCCGAGGACATTTATGTTTCGCCCTCGCAAATCCGCCGTTTCGATCTGCAAACGGGAAACCTCGTCGCCGGCCAGATCCGTCCGCCCAAGGATAAGGAGCGTTTCTTTGCGCTGCTCAAAGTCGAGGCGGTGGACACCGAGGAGCCCGACAAGGCGAAGGACAAAACGCATTTCGACAATCTCACGCCGCTCTTCCCCAACCGGCGGTTCATTCTGGAGACGGCGCCCGACGAACTTTCCACGCGCGTCCTGGATTTGGTCTGCCCGATTGGCAAGGGCACGCGCGGTTTGATTGTCGCGCCGCCGCGCACCGGCAAAACGGTGCTCATGCAGAAACTGGCCAATGCCATTCTCAAGAACGATCCCAGCGCTTATTTGTTCATCCTGTTGATTGACGAGCGGCCCGAGGAAGTCACCGACATGGAGCGCAGTTGCAAACCCGCGGAAGTCATTAGTTCGACCTTCGACGAACCACCCGAGCGGCATGTGCAGGTTGCCGAAATGGTGATTGAAAAAGCCAAACGCATGGTCGAGCACAAGCGCGACGTGGTCATCCTGCTGGATTCCATCACCCGCCTGGCGCGCGCTTACAACACCGTGCAGCCGCACTCCGGCAAGATTCTCTCCGGCGGCGTGGACGCCAACGCGCTGCACAAACCCAAGCGGTTTTTCGGCGCGGCCCGCAATATCGAAGAGGGCGGCTCGCTCACCATCATCGCCACGGCGCTGGTGGACACCGGTTCCCGCATGGATGAAGTCATCTTTGAAGAATTCAAGGGCACCGGCAACATGGAAGTCCATCTCGACCGCCATCTGGTGGACCGCCGCATTTTTCCCTCCATCAATATCGAGCTATCCGGCACGCGCAAAGAGGAATTGCTCTATCATCCCGACGAATACAACAAGGTCGTCGTCCTGCGCCGCGCCCTGACGGGAGTGCCGCCGGTGGAAGCGATGGAGTTGATGCTGAACAAGCTCAAGAAAACCGGCAGCAACATCGAATTCCTCCTCGGCATGGGCGGGGTGTAAAGCCGATGGTTATTTGACGAAGTCTATCTATTTATTGGCATCTACAAATTCAAAATCCACGTCTGGAAATGATTTTGTCCGGCGGCGGTCGTTGGTAAGATGTGGCAGGTTGCGGGTTGCCGCCTGAGCGCGAATGAAGAAGTCTGGTAATACCGGATTGTCGTTCGGATTCCGGCGATACTGCCGAAAAGCCTGGCCCGCCCGCCATGCGTCTGCAAAATCCAGTTCCAGTCGTTCAAATGCTTTCAGCGCTTCATCTACTCCCTCCCGGTTACGTGCACCGGAAGCCAATTCCGCGTAGGTTACGCTGCTCACCGCCAAAGTGTCTCGCGCCGCAATCGAGGCCAGCGCCTTTGCGCAGGCTTCGTGTGCTTCGTGAGACTTATCAAGCCATGCCACAATTACCGACGTATCCACGAGTATCACGGGCGCGTCCTCCGCAAAAGCTCTTCACCCGAGCAAAAACCGTCCCAGGATCCGGCATGGGCGCGAATATGCTCTTGCATCGCGTTAGCGGCTGGCTTGCTTTCACGAACATATTCCGCAGCCATGCGGCGCAAGACCGCCGAGGGATTCGTTTTGGCGGCTTTAGCCTTCGACTTCAATTCACGGGCCAGCGTCAACGGCAGGCGAATGGTCAATGTCTTTGTCATACGCCGCACTGTAACACAACCGGCCAATAGGGGTCAATCCGAAGTAAATGAGCCAAGCGCCACCTTTGAACGAAACCTCTTTCCTTCCCGTCCATAAAGGGATATTAGACATGCTTAATAAATTACCGGTCGGAAAAACCTGAAGCCATAAAGTGAAATTTTTGTTGTCTGCTGCCAAAATTACGTCGTCATTCCGGCTATGGCCTGGCCTGTTCTTGCTGGTGGCCATGGCGTGCTCCGGCTGCCGTCGGGAAAAAATCGCCGCCTATCGCATTCCCAAGGATTCCGACGCCATGCCCCCGGCGATGGCGGAACCGCACTCTGGCGCGCCCGCGCAAATCCAATATCAAGCGCCCGCCGGTTGGAAAGAGGAAGCGCCTTCGGGGATGAGTCTGGCGCGGTTTTCATTCGCGAACAACCAGGCCGAGTTGTCGGTGATGTCGTTTCCGGGTGAAGGTGCGAGCCAGCTCAATCTCATTAATATCGTGCGTCAAAATGCGGGTCTGCCGCCATTGAGCGACGCGGAGTTGGCGAAACTCGTGGAGACCGTGAGCATCGGGAGTGAGAAAGGTTCGCTGCTGAATCTGGGCGAGGGGACAATTTCGCCAACCAATCGTTCGCCGAACAGTGTCGTTGTGGCCGTTCTGGGCCACTCCGGCGTCACGTGGTTTTTCAAAATGATCGGGCCGCCCGAGGTGGTCACCGCGCAAAAACCGGCGTTGCTGGATTTTCTGAAATCCGTTTCGTTCGTGGCCGGGGCGGGCGTTGCTTCTCCACATGGCCAGCAATTGGCCGGCGGCGATAACGGCCAGATGCCCGCCACATCGCCGTCGGCGATGGAAGAGATTCCGGTCGCGGACAAACCGGCGTGGTCAGTCCCTGCCGATTGGCACGAGACCGCGCCCGGGCAAATGTTGCTGGCCAAGTTTGTGATCGCCGGACCGGACGGCAAAGCGGATGTTTCCGTGAGCAAATTTCCCGGCGAAGTGGGCGGTTTGCTGGCGAACGTGAACCGCTGGCGCGGGCAGGTCGGACTCCCGCCGGTGGGCGCTGACGAATTGGACAAGACCTGCGGCTCTCTTGACGTTCCCGGCGGCAAGGCGACATTGGTGGATGTGAAAGGCAATAAATCAGTCTCCATGAGCGGCAGTGCTTCCACGGGCAAGGAAACCCGGCTCATCGGCGTTATCTGGCCGCGCAACGGGGAGACCTGGTTTTACAAAATGATGGGCGATGCCGCCGCCGCCGCGAGTCAGAAGGAAGCGTTCCTCAAATTCATCCAGTCCGTCCATTATCAAAATGGTTGACCGCATTTTCAAATTTTTCTGTTCGCTGCGGCTGACCGTGGTATTGCTGTGCGCGGGTTTGGTGCTGGTGTTCGTGGGCACGCTGGCGCAGGTGCATGAAGGGCTTTTCGCGGCGCAAGTCCGTTATTTCAAAAGCTGGGTGATCTGGAAACCAACCATCGGTGACAGCACCTGGCCCATTGTGCTGCCGGGCGGGTATTTGATTGGAACGATGCTATTGCTGAATCTCGTCGCGGCGCATATCAAACGCTTTCAATTCAGCACGAAAAAAATCGGCATCCAACTCATTCACGGCGGAATTATTCTGCTGCTGCTCGGCCAGTTGTTGACGGACCTTTTTTCGCAGGAAAGCTCAATGCGGCTGTCCGAGGGCATGAGCCGGAATTATTCCGAGGATTTCAGCGCGAACGAATTGGTGCTGGTGGATGCTTCCGATCCCAAGAGCGACCGCGTGGTTTCCATTCCCGAATCGCGGCTCGCGGCCAAGGGCGAAATTCGTGATGACGAATTGCCCGTGACGATTCGCGTGCATAATTACTGGCAGAATTGCGACGTGGAAGGCATGCCTCCGGCCCAGGCCATGCCGATCATTGCCGACCGCGGGGCGTTCACGAATATGTCATTGCTGGCGCCTCCCGAATCCGCCGCCGACTCCGATCAAGTCCGCGCGGCGGTGCTGGTCGAGGTGGTTTCACCCAAAGGCTCGCTGGGAACATTTTTTGTTCCCGGTCGAATGGAGGGAGAACAGACGTTTACGGCGGGAGACAAGGATTTTACGCTGGCGTTTATGTTCGCTCCGATGATGGGAGGCAACTTGCTGGCGGTCGCGAGGGCGGGGGACATGGGCGGCGAAAGCATGGCTACTTTTCCCGAATCGGAATTGGCGCGCAAAACCGATCTCAAACACGACGGCCTGCCCGTCACGTTGCGGGTGAAACAATACTGGCCCAAGTGCATGATTTTTCGGCGACCCGGCCCCAACGCGGTGCAGCCGAAGGTGACGCAAGGCTGGCTCGCCGGGACCTTCGTTACGCCCGGTCCGCCGGTGACGGATTCGGACAGCCGCAACCTTCCCGGCGCGGTGGTCGAATTGCTCGACGACAAAGGTTCTTTGGGCACGTGGTTGTTGTGGGACGCTCCGGGTCGGGCTGACGACCGGTTGACCATTGACGGCAAGCCTTACCGCATCGCGCTGCAATTCCGCCGTCATTACGCGCCTTACAGCATCGGCCTGCTCAAATTCAGCCATGACCGGTACAAGGGCACCGACACGCCGAAAAATTTCTCCAGCCGCATCCGCCTGATTAATTCGCAGAACAACGAGGACCGCGAAGTGCTGATCAAAATGAACAGTCCGTTGCGCTACGCGGGGAACACGTATTATCAGGCCTCGTTCGACAAGCGGGACGATCATGTGACCATTCTGGAAGTGGTGAAAAACCCAAGCTGGCTGACTCCGTATCTCGCCTGCGTCATCGTGGGTTTGGGATTGATTATCCAATTCATGTCGCATTTGATTGGCTTTGCCAGAAAAAGGAAGACTGCTTGAAACTATTTTATAAAATAATGCCGTGGTGTTTTCTGGCGCTCTTCGCCACCGAAATCGCGGCGGTCCTCGCGCCGAAAAAAGACGGCGCGCTGCATGTGCGCGAGTTCGGCAAGCTGCCGGTGCTGCTTAACGGACGCGTGCAGCCGTTCGATTCCGTCGCGCGCAATTCCCTGCTGCAAATCCGCAGCACCGCCGATTTGCCGCTCGAGGAAATTCCCGCATGGCAATTCTGGCATCATGCCGAGAAATTGAAATCCACCGCCTGGCTGCTGGAAGTCATGTGCGAGCCGGAAAAAGCGGATGCGCGGTCGATCTTTTTGATTCATCATCCCGATCTGCTGGGCGAGTTAAAGCTGGAGGACAAGGGCGTCGAGAAATCCGGCTTGCGCTATTACACCTTCAATGAACTGCGTCCCCACCTGCCGGAAATCATCGAGCAAAGCCGCAAGGCGGAACGCGTGGAAGACCAGTTGCGCACGCCGCTGCAAAGGCAGGTGGTGAAATTGGGCAACGCGGTTTTCGTTTATCAAAAACTCAAGTTCACATTGCATCCGCCGGAATCGCGGGATTTCGCGGCTGACCTGGAAAATATCCAGGCGGCGATTGCGCCGGGCGTGGAGGCGTTCCAGGCCAAGGACGCCGGGCGGCCCTATGACACGAACGCCTTTGACCGGCTCGCGACCATCGCCAACGATTTCGACGCGCTGCAAAAAGATCCCGGCGCCGGGCAGATTTATCCGCTGGTGATCCCGCCCGTGAACCCGGACGTGGCGCGCGATGATTGGGGCAACATCGGCCTGGGCGTGATGGAATCCCTCCGCGACCGCACCATCTTCCCGCCGCTCGGGTGGCTGGCTTCCGCAGCCACGGCGTATCGCGACGACAACATCATCGGCTTCAACCAGGCGGTGGCCGAATACACCCAATGGTTGCAGGAAAAACTCCCCGCCGAACTCGCCAAGGGCCGGCATGAGTTTTTCTACAATGACATGAAGGCCTTCCTGCACGCGATGATCATTTACATTTTTGCCTTTGTCCTGACCTGCGTGTCGTTGCTGACCTTCGGCACGTTCGCGCAATTTTCCGAGGCGGCGCGGCGTTCGGCGTTTTATTTGATCCTGCTTGCCGGAGTGGTTCATACCAGCGGCCTGATTTTCCGCATGGTGCTCGAGGGCCGTCCGCCGGTGACCAATCTTTATTCGTCCGCCATCTTCATCGGTTGGGGCGCGATGGTGTTGGGTCTGATTTTGGAACGCATTTATCGCATCGGCATCGGCAACGCTGTGGCATCCGTGGCGGGCTTCGTGACTTTGTTGATTGCGCACAATCTGGCCATCGGCAGCGACACCATGGAAATGATGCGCGCGGTGCTGGACACGAATTTCTGGCTGGCCACCCATGTGGTAATTGTCACGCTCGGTTATGCGTCAACTTTCGTGGCCGGGCTGCTGGCGGTACTTTATATCGTCCTCGGATTATTCACGCCAATTCTGAGTCGAAAACTTGATTCGAGTCCCGCTGGCTTAGGGAGGGTCGCCGCCGGTGCTGTGGTGGGTGGAATGGTTGGCGCGGTCGCAGTCGCCGCAGCAAATACGAGTAAGCCGGGAAGCGGCAACACCGGAGGAGTGGAAGTTGGCAAGGCGCTTGCCAAAATGGTTTATGGCATCGTGTGTTTTGCCACGCTGTTCAGTTTTGTGGGGACGGTGCTGGGCGGAATCTGGGCGGACCAATCCTGGGGCCGTTTCTGGGGCTGGGATCCCAAGGAAAACGGCGCGCTGCTGATCGTAATTTGGAACGCGACGATTCTGCACGCGCGTTGGGGCGGAATGATCCGCGAGCGCGGTTTGATGAACATGGCGATCTTCGGCAACATCGTGACCAGCTTCTCCTGGTTCGGCGTGAACATGCTCGGCATCGGTTTGCATTCCTACGGTTTCATGGCCGCGGCGTTCGACTGGCTGATGGCCTTCATCGCCAGCCAGATTCTTTTGATTATCCTTGGCTGTCTTCCCAAGCAAATGTGGCGCAGCTTCCGCGCGTCCACGCCGGATTTGCCCAAAGGCGGGGCGGGTAAACCGGCGCCTGGACTTGCGTAAAGCTCCAAATTCCAACGTCCAGGCACCAGAGAAGCACCAAACTTCAAATTCCAAAGCGCGCACGGTCTTGACCTTATGGAGTTTGGACATTGGAGCTTGAGGTTTCTCTGGTGCTTGGAGATTGGTGCTTGGTGCTTTCAACCCCGCCTTAAAGTCTTTGACGCTTTGGCTTTATTGTCTTAGTGTCCTTCACTCTTTTAGAGAACGCAATGATCGGATACATAGTCAAAAAGTTTATCGGCTCGAAAAACGACCGGGAGATTAAGAAAATTCGCCCCATGGTGGACGTTATTAATCAACACGAGGCCGGGTTGCTGGGCGTTTCCGATGATGCGCTTCGCCAAAAAACCGCCGATTGGAAGGCGCGCCTGTCCAAGATTGAGGATCAAACCGAGTTGGCGGCGGCGCTGCAGGAGATTCTCCCCGAGGCATTTGCGGTGGTGAAGAACGCCTGCCGGCGGTTGTGCGGCCAGGAAATTACTGTCCGGGGTCATCCCTTGAAATGGGAAATGGTGCCGTTTGATGTCCAGCTTATCGGCGGCATCAGCCTGCACAGCGGCAAGATCTCTGAAATGGCGACCGGTGAAGGCAAAACCCTCGTCGCCACGCTGCCGGTCTATCTCAACGCCCTGACGGGTCGCGGGGTGCATGTCGTGACGGTCAACGATTACCTCGCCGCGCGCGATAGCGAATGGATGGGCGCGGTTTATAGATTCCTCGGTTTGACCGTCGGCTGCATTCTTCACGATCAATCCCCCAGCGTCCGGCGCGACCAATACAATTGCGACATCACCTACGGCACGAACGCCGAGTTCGGTTTCGATTATTTGCGCGACAACGGCATGGCCACGCGCAAGGAGGAGCAGGTCCAGCGAGAACATTATTTCGCCATTGTGGACGAAGTGGATTCCATCCTCATTGATGAAGCCCGCACGCCACTGATTATCAGCGGGCCGGCGGTCATCAAGGTTGACAATCAATACGGCGAATTCAAACCGCAGGTGGAATCCCTCGTGAACGCCCAGCAAAAACTTTGCGCGCGTTTTCTCAAGGAAGCCGGCGAACTCCTCGAGAAGTTGCATCCCAAGGACGGCTCGAACCCCGCCCATCCGGACGAAGTGGAACGCGAAATCGGTTTGCTGCTTTACCGGGTGAAGGTCGGCCAGCCGACTTCCATAGATTTGATGAAGGTGCTGGAAGAGCCGGCGAATCAGCGTCTGATGAACAAGGCCGAACTGGAATTGCACGGCGACCAGTCGAAGAAGGAACTTTACGCGCAAAAAGAGGAGTTGTTTTTCGCCATTGACGAAAAAAGCCACGAGGCCGACCTGACCGAGAAGGGCCGCAATTTTCTAAGCCCCAAGGATCCCGACGCCTTCATGCTGCCGGACCTCGGCACAGCGCTGCACGAAATTGACAACGGCGCGGAAACCGACCCGCGCAAACGCGTCGAAGCCAAGGCCAAGGTTCAGGCCGAATTCGAGACCAAGGCCAACCGCATCCATTCCATCGCGCAATTGCTCAAGGCGTACAGTCTTTACATCAAGGACGTGCAATATGTTGTCGAGGACAACAAAGTCATCATCGTGGATGAAAACACAGGACGCAAGATGACGGGACGGCGTTGGAGCGACGGTTTGCATCAGGCGGTCGAAGCCAAGGAAGGCGTGGAAATCGAGCGGGAAACGCAAACGCTCGCCACCATCACCATTCAAAATTATTTCCGGCTGTATCGCAAACTGGCCGGCATGACCGGCACGGCGGAAACGGAAGCCTCCGAGTTTTTTGACATTTATAAACTGGGCGTGGCCGTGATTCCCACGAACCGGCCCGTCGCGCGCAATGACGCCAACGACTCGGTTTATAAAACCAAGCGCGAAAAATACGAGGCCGCGCTCAAGGAAATCCAGACCGTGCATGCGGAGGGCCGGCCCATTCTCGTCGGCACCATTTCCGTGGAGGTCAGCGAATTTCTTTCGCGGCTGTTGAAAAAGGCGGGCATCATCCATTCCGTCCTCAACGCCAAATATCACGAGCAGGAATCGGAAATCGTGTCGCGCGCGGGCCAGCGCGGCGCGGTGACCATCGCGACGAACATGGCGGGCCGCGGCACGGACATCAAGCTGGGCCCGGGTGTGGCGGACCTGGGCGGCTTGCACGTCATCGGCACCGAGCGGCATGAGTCGCGCCGCATTGACCGGCAGTTGCGCGGCCGTTGCGCGCGGCAGGGCGACCCGGGTTCCTCGCATTTCTTCATTTCGCTGGAAGATGATTTGATGCGGTTGTTCGGTTCCGACCGCATTGTGAAAGTGATGGAGCGCATGGGCCTGGAGGAAGGCCAGGAACTGGAGCATCCGTTGCTGAACCGGTCCATCAGCCAGGCGCAGGTGCGCGTGGAACAGCATAATTTCCAGATTCGCAAACGCACGCTCGAATATGACGACGTGATGAACAAGCAGCGCGAAGTCGTCTATGGCTTCCGCAATGAAATCATCAGCACGCCGGACGTGCATGACCGCCTCATGGACATCATGGAGGAAGTGGTAATCCAGAAGGTGGAGGAATTCAGTTTAGCGCACCAGGACCCGGCCGAGTGGCGGGTGCGGTCGCTGGCGGACTGGGTGAATCTGAATTTTCCGCTGGGCATGCCCGAGGGGGAAATCGTCAAGGCAGCTCATTCCGGCCAGGAAAGTCCGGTGGCGGGTTCATTGTATGACGGGTTAAGCCCGGCGCAATTCGCGGTTTGCAATTTTATCTCGGACAACGTGCGCAAAGCGTACGATTTAAAGGTCAGCTTTGAGCAGCCCGAGGCGCTCAAATCCGTGGAGCGCTACACGATTCTCAGCGCCATTGACCGGTTGTGGCAGGAACATCTCTACGAGATGGACAGCCTCCGCTACAGCATCGGCCTGCGCGCCCATGGCCAGCGCGATCCGCTGATCGAATACAAGGCCGAGGCGTTCAAGATTTTCGAGGAATTGATGGTCAGCATCAAAACGGAAATCTGCCACAATATATTCCGCAGCGCCTCGAGCATGACGGCGTTTGAAAATTTCCTGCGAAACGCGCCCACGGAAACGCGCCACGATCAGAGCCCCACGTTCGGCGAGCCGCCGAAACCGGGCCAGCCGAAACCCAGCGATGTGGTGAGCGAGGCGGCCGCCAATCTGGCGAAGCCCAAGCCCAAGCGCGTCGGCCCGAAGGTGGGCCGCAACGATCCCTGCCCCTGCGGCAGCGGCAAGAAGTATAAACAGTGCTGCGGAAAATGAGTTAACAAGTGGCGGGACCAAGTTCTTTGGCTAAGAAGCGCGAAAATGTATGGGCCTCGATCTACGGTCATTTTCCCGGCCTGAAAGGCCGCCGGAAATTAGCCAGCTACGAAGTGGCTGGTAAATGCAGGAAAAGTTGCCGCGTCCCGCGCGGGACGCTGGAATCCCCTCTCTAACTCCGCGGTTCCGGTGTCCCTGCGGGACAGGATTGCTTTCCTACCTATTCCCGGCACCAGGTGCCTGGCTAATATCCATGGTCGCTCCGCGACCAGAAATCCCGCATTTCGTCCAACCCAAAAATTTTGTCCATCTCTCTTCTCACAATCAGGCTTGCCATGATTTCGGCAAACTGATTAATTTTCCGCGTGCTTCGGGCATTGACCAGACCGTCGGCATCAGGCCAATCCGCCAAAGCAGCCTCGGCCCTGCTGCTTAGCGCACTCATCATCCTCCTTTCCCTGCTTGGCGCCAGCCCCGCGCTGCATAAGTTGATTCATGCGGATGCGGACTCGGCCGACCACAGTTGCGCCATAACGCTTTTCGCCCGGGGCCAGGTTGACGCGGCGATGGCCGCGCCGATGGCGGCCGGGCTAATCATGCTTTTTGGCGGCATTGCCTTGCTGTCGGAAACTTTTCAATTTCCTCTCGCTAATTATCGCTTCTCCCGCAGCCGCGCTCCTCCTGCCGCTGCCTGACCCACTGGTCCACTGCTCGGTTCGTCCGTTTTATCACCCAAATATTCTTAATGGCGCAGCGCCTTGTGGCCCTGTTCCAGTTCCAAGTTTTAAATCCGAACAATTTAATTAGCTCGATCGAATCCATGAAAACAAATTTGAATCATACTCAGCAGCAGTTTGTACGTTTAAAAGTTCCCTTCGCCAGGCAACGCGCCTATTGGGCCGCCATCGGAATGGCTTCCCTGGCTTGCGGCACGCTCGCCCGCGCGCAAACAACCAATGCTCCCGCAACTCCGCCAATTTCGGGCAGCCCCACCAATGCCGTTTCCGGCAGCGCCACGAACGTGACGAAGCTGGAGGAGACCACCGTCATCGGCCGGTTGGACACGGCGCGGACCCAGATCTCGAAGGATTTGGGCGGCACGGTTTATGTGCAGAGCGCGGAGCAAATCGAATCCGGCTCACAGGGCGATAATGCGCCGGTGAACCAGTTGATTCTGCGCGCGCCGGGCGTGGCGCAGGATTCCGCAGTGAACGGCGACCTGCATGTGCGCGGCGAGCACGCGAACCTGCAATACCGCATCAATGATGTATTGCTGCCGGAAGGCATCACCGGCTTCGGACTGGAACTCGACCCGCGCTTCATCGAAAGCCTCAAATTCATCACGGGCTCGCTCCCGGCGCAGTATGGATTCCGCACCGCCGGCGTGGTGGACATCACGACCAAGAGCGGCGCGTTCGAGAACGGAGGCTCGGGTGAAATCTATGGCGGCAGCCATGACACCTATCGGCCAAGTTTTGAATTGGCCGGATCAACGAATGGTTTGAATTACTTTGTTGATGGCAGTTATGAGCATAATTCTCTGGGCATTGAAAATCCCACTCCCAGCCACGAGGCCATTCACGACAAGACTGATCAGGGCAAGATGTTTTCGTATATGTCTTACGTGTTGGACGACACCAGTCGCGTGAATCTGATGTTAAGCGCGTCCGACAGCAACTTTCAGGTGCCCAATACTCCCGGCACGGGGGGCGGCACCGATCCCAGCGGCAACGCCTGGAACGCAAACCCCGGATGGACGTCTGCACCAGCGAACTTTGACTCGGGCGCGCTGGGTGAACGGCAGAACGAACAAAACTACTACGCGGTTTTAACTTATCAAAAAGCGGCGGGCGATTTGAATTTTCAAGTTTCCGCCCTGGGCCGCAACAGCAATGTGCATTTCATGCCTGACCCGGTGGGCGACCTGTATTTCAACGGCGTGGCCAGCGACGTGGACCGCGACCTTTTTTCCGGCGGCTTGCAGGGGGACGCGAGCTATCAACTGGGCGAGAAGCACACGATCCGTTTCGGTGGAATGCTGAGCGATGAAGCCGTCCGGGCCAACTCGACCACCACGGTATTTCATGTGAACGGGGCGGGGTTGGCTTTCGGCGCTCCATTCGCCATTACGGACAATAACAATGTCAGTGGCATGTTTGCCGGGTTTTACGTGCAGGACGAATGGAAAATTTTCAGTCCGCTGACGCTCAACTTCGGAGTGCGCTGGGATGATTTCAATTCCTCGTTCGACAACGAAAATCAATTCAGCCCGCGCGCCAACCTCATCTATCAACCGACGGACTCGACGGCGTTGCACGCCGGTTACGCGCGTTACTTCACGCCGCCGCCGGTGGAAAGTGTTTCTGGCGGCGACGTGACGCTATTCAACGGCACCTCGAACGCAGCCCAGTCTCCGGGGCCGTACGGCTCCGTCAAGGCCGAGCGCGCGGATTATTTCGACGCGGGCGCCAGTCAAAAAATGGATATGCTCATACCCGGACTGACGATGGGTGTGGACTCCTATTACAAAAAAGCGAAAAACCAGCTTGATGACGGATTATTCGGCCAGACACTGATTCTCTCGGCCTTCAATTACGACCGGGCCATCATCTATGGCACCGAGTTCACTCTCAACTATACGCACGCAGGTTTCTCCGCGTATGCCAACATGGCCTATTCGGTGGCCAAGGGCGAAGACTGGGATTCGGCGCAGTTTCTTTTCGATCCCAACGACGTGAAGTATGTCCAGAATCATTATATCGCCCTGGATCACGATCAGACGGTTTCCGGTTCCTTCGGCGCGTCGTATCTGTTCAATGAATCGAAGCGTTGCGGCACGCGCGTCTATATGGATGCCATTTATGGCAGCGGGTTGCGCCAGAATGCGACTGCGGCCGATGGTTCTAATATTCCCAACGGCGGGACGGTCCCGTCTTATTACACAGTGAATTGCGGTGCGGAGCAGATTTTCAATATTACCAGGAAGCAAATATTGAAAGCCCGCCTGGACATTGTGAACATCACGGACACGATTGTCGAACTGCGCAGTGGCAGCGGCGTAGGCGTCAATGCCGCGCAATATGCCGCGCGGCTCGGTTTCTTTGGCTCCTTGAGTTATCAATTCTGAACCTCCATTTGCTGAAACGATTGCATTGCGGCCAGCCGCAGGTCAGGCTGGCCGCAATACCAAACTAGCAGTTGACATAAAGCAACTGCGACTGAACGCTTTAATTATGTTGTTGTCCGGGCCTGGAATATCAGAACGATTCGAGAAGATGCGCGCTTTGGACACCCGAGGGCGCATTGCTTCCGATCTCCCTCGTCCCGCGAGGAACGAGCGGGGAGAGGGCTGGGGGAGAGGGGTTTTGTTATACGCTTTGGATTTAAATACGATACCCCTCACCCTCACCTCACCCCAACCCTCTCCCCTCCCTCGGAGGGAGCGGAGAGGGAGAAGAGATCGCGGTTTCATGACTTTAATGCGCGAAATCAGTCGGGGAATTCTCGCCCCAATCCTCCGACGTGGGAAGAGGGAAGCGGAGCGCGCATGCTTTGATGTCGCGGGTATAAGATGCGCCCTAACCCGAGTTGCTTTTTTAGAAGCAGCTTGGTTGGCCGCATGAGCACGATGGAAGCCACTCAGCCAGCCGCCAGCCATCACTTGAAATCGGAGTTGGCCCGCTTTTGCCTGCCCGCCGCGCATCGCGATGCCAACCGGAAGCTGGCGTGGGCCAATTCGATTTGCATTTTCTTTCTGCTCATTGGCCTGCTGGGGGCGAAACGCGGCGTCATTTCCATCAAGCCGCCGCCGCCCATCGAGGAGGTCGTTCCCGTGATCGTCGAACCCCTCCCGCCACCGCCGCCAACACGCATTGAAGCGCAGCAAAAACAAGAGGAAACGCCTAAATCGCAAGCGCCACAAGTCGTGGTCGCCACGATTGACACACCGGCGATTAGTTTTTCCATCCCCACGATTGCGAACCTGGTGGTTCCGAATGCGATGGCTGTTGCGCCGCCTTCAAGTCCGATGAAACCGATAACGGCAGTCGAGAATCAACCAACCGGGCTGCATGATACTGGCTCTGGAGGCGAACGTCCGGCCCCCCCCAGGGAGACATACCCGAAGATGGCGATAGAAATGCGGCAGCAAGGCACGGTCGTGCTTTCAATGACCGCGGCTGAAAACGGGTCCATAACGGAAATTCACATTAAGGAATCATCCAGCCACCAAATGCTGGATCATGCCGCTTTGGAATGGGTCAAGGCTCATTGGCTCCTCCCCGCCGGCACCCCAGGCATGGTTTACGAGGCTCCGATCCATTATGTTTTGGAGCAATGAATCGCTAAAATTTAACCGTCGTCTTAACCTCTGTTCTTAATATTTATGCTCGCAAATATCGTCGTGGAATTTTTTGGCAAGGGTGGCCCGGTCATGTGGCCAATATTGGTTTCCGCCTTCGTAGCGGTTGCGGTGGTCGGCGAACGCGCGTTCTGGTGGTGGCGCGAAAGCCAGAAACGCGACCCGAAAAAATTGGAGGAGGTCCTGGCCGCGCTGGAGGATTCCGATTTCGACACCGCCACGAAAATTTCCGAGGGATCGGACGACCCGATCATCCGCATGATTCATCGCGGGCTGAATCATGTGCATACCTCCATGCAGGGGGCGTTGCAATTGGCCGCGGGGATTGAATTGGAACGCGCCGGGCGTTATCTCACCGTGATGGACACGCTCGTGACGCTTGCGCCGCTGCTGGGTCTGCTCGGCACGGTCACGGGATTGATGCGCGCGTTTTTGAGCATCGGCAGTGCGGAACTTTCAGTCATGGCGGTCACCGGCGGTATTGGCGAGGCGTTGATCGCCACGGCTTGCGGCCTGGGCATCGCCATTTTTACGCTGATTCCATTTAATTATTTCACCGGCAAGGTGGTGCGGTTGCAGTTCGAGTTGGAAACCGCGGCGACCAATGTCGAGGTGATGGTCAACGCCAAAAACGGCGAGGCGCAGCCCAAGCCCTCACGATGAAAATGCCGTCGCCAGTTCAACGGAAGCATACGCGGATTGAAATCATCCCGCTGATTGACATCATGTTTTTTTTGCTGGCGTCGTTCATGATGGTCAGCCTGCAACTGGACCAGACGCAAAACATCAAGGTCAACGTGCCGCCCTCGACCACGGCGCGGCATGATTTCAAGCCGAACATGCTCAACATCGCCCTGGACAAGACCGGCGGCATCTGGCTGGAAAAGAAATTGATCACGCTGCCCGACCTGGGCGGGGTGGTCAGCAACCGGTTCAAAATGGACACCAATCTCCCGGTGTTTGTCAGCGCCGACCGCGACACGCTGGAAGGCGCGGTGCAGGATGTTTTGGAACGCGTGCGCAACGCCGGCGTGCAAAAAGTGGCCTTCACCGTGGGCGGGACGGAAGAACCAACCCCGGCGCCCGCTCCCGAGCCATGAAAATCCGCTCACCCATCCCGCGCCGACGCACCCGGCTGGAAATCATTCCGCTGATTGACATCATGTTTTTTTTGCTGGCGTCGTTCATGATGGTCAGCCTGCAAATGCAAAAAGTCCGCGCGCTGAACGTCAGCCTGCCCACGGCCACGCTCGCCCGTTCCACGACGAAGCCCGACATCATCAACCTCACCGTTGACCGTTCCGGCCAGGTGCTGGCGGATGACAAGCACGTTTCGATGCCGGAATTGCTCAAGTTGCTGGCCGACCGTCACCAGGCCAACGCCAATCTGCCGGTTTACATCACGGGCACCCGCGACGCCACGCACGGCTCGGTGGTTTATGTGCTGGATTTTGTGAAACGCGCCGGCATCCAGCGCGTGGCCATCGCCGTCAAACCGCCGGAAGCCGGCCATCCCTGAAGGCACAATCACCATGAAAAATTTTCACCAAAACCTGTTAATCGCGCTCGCGCTGGCGCTTTGTGCTTTGTGCGCCTGTCAATGGTACGGCCAGACCTCGCAGCGGCGCGAAATGGAGGGATTGAACCAGCTTTTGTCCGCGAAACTCGTGGCCATCCAGGGTTACACCAATTCCATTAAGAACATGGACGCGCAGATTTCGCAAATGGATGGCCGGGTCACCGAATTGAAAACGACCATCAGCAATAGCGACCGGTTGATTCTCGAACAAAAGCGCGAGATCAACCAACTCGAGGTAAATAACTCCGCTTACACGAACCAAATTGTCGAACTCCAGCGCGTGATTGACGTGTACAAGGAAAAACTCCAGGAAACCTCGGAGGGCATCAAAAAGCAGAATGAAGCCATCAAGGACCTGGTCGCCCAGCGGGATGATTTTGTGAAAAAACTCAATGACAGCGTGAAGTACCGCAATGACATCGTGGCCAAATACAACGACCTCGTGGCTCGCGTGGAGAAAATGCAGAGCGGCGACAAGGGCAAGCAGGGGCCGTAAGTTATTTGATGCCAGTTAGAAGGGGAGTGGCCGAAATGTTGCGTGTTGCGTATTGCGTGTTGGGGAAGGGAATGAACTTGACGGAACACGCAATACGCAACACGCAACATTCCCCATTTCTTAAAAAAAACGCTTGTGAAATTTTTCACGATGAGGCATTTTTTCCCAGCTTTCAGGCGGAAGGTCGGAATTTGCAGGCAATAAGTGTCGTTTGAAACGGAATGAATTTTTGATTGTGATGCGATTTGTAAAAGCAATTCTAATAGTGATGCTGGCCTTCGCGCCGGTGGCGGGGTGGAGCGCGGAATCCGCCGCTGCGACTGGGGCGGCGGCGAAAGTCGAGGCCCAGGAAGAGCGCGGGGTTTCTCCGAAAGCAACTGATATTTGGAACATTGGCGGATTTCATATCTCCAACTCGATGCTGATGACCTGGATTGTGGCCATCGGATTGATTGTTTTCTCCCAGATGGCCACGCGCAATATCCAAAAGGTGCCCTCCGGTGCGCAAAATTTTTTGGAATGGCTCGTGGAAAGCCTCTATAATTTCCTGGAAGGCATCATCGGGCATAAGCTTGTGCAAAGAACGTTCTGGTTCTTTGCGACGATCTTCATCTTTATCCTATTTTCCAATTGGGTTGGGTTGATTCCGGGGTTCGGCACCATCGGCAATGGTGTGCAAACCGCGCACGGCTTTCGCGTGACGGAACCGTATTTCCGGGGTGGGAACGCGGATTTGAACATGACGATGGCCATGGCGCTGGTGTTTTTCGCCTGCTGGATTTACTGGGCGTTGCAGGCAAACGGGCCGCTCGGGTTTCTGAAACACTTGTTCGCGCCCAGGGGTGAATCCAAGGGTTGGCTGAAACCGCTGCTGGTGGTGGTGTTCTTCGCGGTGGGCTTTTTGGAAATTTTCTCCATTTTGTTCCGTCCGATATCCTTGAGCTTCCGGCTCTACGGCAATATTTTTGCCGGTGAAAACATGCTGGAGACAATGTCCAATCTCGTTCCCGGCCTGGGCTGGCTTTTGCCGATTCCATTTTATTTCATGGAACTGCTCGTCGGCATCATCCAGGCGCTGGTGTTCATGCTTTTGACGGCGGTGTTCACTATGCTGATCATGCCCCACGATGAGGATCATGGCGAGGCGCACCATTAACCACATTAATCATTTCGAGGGTTTGACCGTGTTCAATCGCGGGAGCCATCGAGCAACAAAACAAAAGGAAAAAATATGTTAATGCCTATGTTGGCGGAAATGAGCGGTAATATTCACGTCGGTCTGGCGGCGCTGGGCGCGGCCCTCGGCGTGGGTTTTATCGGCATGAAGGCTTCGGAAGCCGTGGGACGCAATCCCGGCGCAGCAACGCCGATTCTGGTGCAGTCGATTCTCGCAATCGCCTTCGCGGAAGCCATTGTGTTCTACGCTCTGTTCCTCGTAAGATCGTAATTGGAAGAGAGTAAGCCGTGGATAATTGATGGATGCGGAGCCGGGTGGTTCCGCATCCATTTCAAAAAGCAGATTTATGAATCATTTTGTCATGTTAGCGGATATGGCTGGGGATCTGGCCCAAACGGCCTCGAGCACCGCCAAGACTTTCGGCTTGGACTGGTCGCATCTCATTTCGCAAATCTTCAGTTTTTGCATCGTCGCCGCGTTGCTCTACAAATTCGCCTACGGTCCCATTTTGAAAGTTTTGGAACAGCGCCGTCAGCAAATTGCCGACGGGCTGGCAAACGCCGACAAGATCAAGGCGGAATTGGCCCGCACGGAAGCTTCGCGCCAGGAGATCCTGAACCAGGCGAACATTCAGGCCAACAAGCTGATTGAAGAAGCCCGCGCCGCCGCCGCGCGCGTGCAGGAGCAGGAAACCCAGAAGGCCATCACCGCCGCTGAGCAGATCATCGCCAAGGCGCGCGAAGCCGCCGCCCAGGACCATGCGCGGATGCTGACGGAATTGCGCCGGGAAGTCGGCCGCCTGGTGGTGGACACGACCACCAAAGTCACCGGCAAAATCCTCACCGGCGACGACCAGAAACGCCTGGCCGATGAAACCAGCCGGCAATTGGCCGCTTGATTTCCGGATAAATGAAAATTTCCAAACAAGCCCGCCGCGACGCCAAGCAACTTTTCCGCAGTTGCGTGAGCAACGGTTTGCTCGACGAGAACCGCGTGCGGCAGGCTGTGCAAGCCGTCGTAACGCAAAAGCCGCGCGGTTACGTGGCGATTCTTTCCCAGCTCCAGCGCTTGGTGAAACTGGATTTGGACCGGCGCACGGCCCGGGTTGAAAGCCCGATGGCGCTGTCGCCGGAACAGCAAACGGTCTTGCAAGGCGAACTCGCGCAGAAGTACGGCCCGGGATTGAATATTTCGTTCGCCCAGAACCCGGCGTTGCTCGGCGGCTTGCGCATCCAGGTGGGCAGCGATGTTTATGACGGCAGCGTGCGCGCGCGTCTGGAAAATCTGCGAGAGACCTTTTAATCGGAAAATTGACTGACTGATCTATGAGTAACTTACTGCAAGAAATTGAAGCCCAAATCTCCGGCGTTAAGACCTCGGTCACGCGCCAGAATGTCGGCGTGGTGCGCGAAATCGGCGACGGCGTGGCCAAAATCGAGGGCCTCACCGACGCGATGCTCAACGAGATGTTGGACTTCGGCAACGGCATCATCGGCCTGGCGCTGAACCTGGAGGAAACCGAAGTGGGCGCGATCATCCTGGGCGATTACACCGGCATTTCGGAAGGCCAGGAAGTCCGCACCACGGGCAAGTTGCTCCAGGTGCCCGTCGGCAAGGGATTGTTGGGCCGCGTGGTGAATTCGCTCGGCCAACCGGTGGATGGCAAGGGACCGATCAAGAGCGAAGTGAATTATCCCGTCGAGAAAATCGCGCCGGGCATCATCAAGCGTCGTTCCGTCAGCCAGCCGGTGCAGACCGGCATCATGGCCGTGGACGCGATGATCCCGATCGGCCGCGGCCAGCGCGAGTTGATCATTGGCGATCGTTCCACCGGCAAGACGACCATTGGCGTGGACACCATCATCAGCCAGGCTCGTCTCAACAAAGCCGCGGAAGCCGCCAAGGAAAAAGACAAGGATTTCCGTCCCATCTATAGCATTTACGTCGCGGTCGGGCAGAAGCAATCGAATGTCGCGCGGGTGATCAACGTGCTCGAGGAAGCGGGCGCGATGCCTTACACCATTGTCGTGGTGGCTGCCGCCTCGGATTCCGCGACGAACCAGTATCTCGCGCCGTTCGCCGGCGCGGCGATGGGCGAATGGTTCATGGATAACGGCATGGATGCGCTGATTATTTTCGACGATCTTTCCAAACACGCCGTGGCCTACCGGCAGGTGTCGCTGGTGTTGAAGCGTCCTTCGGGCCGTGAAGCATATCCAGGCGATGTGTTTTATCTGCATAGCCGCTTGCTCGAACGCTCCGCGCGCGTGAGCGAAAAATATGGCAACGGTTCGCTGACGGCGCTGCCGATCATCGAGACGCAGGCGGGCGACGTTTCGGCGTATATTCCGACGAACGTGATTTCGATCACGGACGGCCAGATTTATCTGGAAACGGATTTGTTTTATCAAGGCATCCGGCCCGCGATTTCGGTCGGTTTGTCCGTGTCGCGAGTGGGTTCGGCCGCGCAGATCAAGGCGATGAAACAGGTGGCCGGGCGAATCAAGGGCGATCTGGCGCAGTTCCGCGAACTGGCGGCGTTCGCGCAGTTCGGTTCCGACCTTGACGCCAAAACGCAGGCGCAACTCGAACGCGGCAAACGCATCGTGGAAGTTTTCAAGCAGCCGCAATACAACCCGCTGCCGGTGGAAGTGCAGGCCGCGACGCTGTGGACCGTGCAAAACGGTTTCATGGACGATGTCGCCGTGGAAAAGATCAAGGATTTCCAAAACAAGCTGACGGAATATCTGACAAGCCGCAAAGCGGAGTTGATGGCCAAAATCCTGAAGGAAAAAGCGCTGTCGGACGCGCTGATCGCGGATTTGAAAGCGGCGGTGACGGAGTTTAAACAGACTTATAAATAACTTCGACTTGGCTTGAGAGATGTATATGGCGATTGAACCAGCAATTAGCTCCGATGAAATGGCGCCGATGGTCAATTTCATTCGCGGGAAGCGTGTAATGCTGGATTTTGACCTAGCGAGGATCTATGGAGTTGAAACCAAAAGGTTGAAAGAACAATTCAACCGAAACCGCGATCGGTTCCCGGATAACTTTGCGTTTCTGCTTACGCGCCAAGAGTTTACAAACTTGAGGTCGCAAATTGCGACCTCAAGTTTGCATGGTGGTTTGCGTTATATGCCGATGGCTTTTACGGAACATGGCACCGTGATGCTGGCGGGCATCCTGAACAGCAAACGCGCGGTGGAAATGAGTATTTTTGTCGTCGAGGCATTCATCCGCATGCGGGAAATTCTGTCTGGAAACAAGCAGCTCGCGCAGAAACTTTCGGAATTGGAAAGCCATGTGAGCAGCCATGATGAATCCATCGCCACGCTGTTTGAGGCAATCCGCCAGTTGCTCGAACCCGCCGCTCCCAAAACCGAGCGCGAAATGGGATTTCACATCAAAGAAAAAGCCACGCGCTACCGAACGAGAAACGGGAACTAATTCATGCCGAGCACACGCGACATACGCCGACGCATCAAGTCGGTCAAGAACACAGCGCAGATCACCAAGGCGATGCAAATGGTGGCGGCGTCCAAGATGCGCAAGGCCCAGCAGGCCGCGCTCGCGGGTCGTCCCTATGCCACGCTGATGAACAAGGTTCTGGGCGAAGTGACCGGGAGCAGCGGGGATTTCAACGATCCCTTGATGGACAAGCGTGAGGTGAAGAAACGCTGCCTGATCGTGGTAAGCACCGACAAGGGATTGTGTGGCGGGCTGAACAGCAATTTGATGCGCGAGGCGGCGAAGTTCGACCGCAATATCACGGTGTATGTGACGGCGGGACGCAAGGCGTCGCAATTCATCGCGCGGACCAAGCGCGAGCTGGCCGCCGAATTCACATACAAGGACGCGCCGCTGTTCGCCGAGGCGCGGGCCATTTCCAAATTCGCGCAGGGTTTGTTTTTGAAGGGCGCTGTGGACCAGGTGGACATTCTCTTTACGAACTTCATTTCCACACTGAACCAGAAGGCGGAGGTGATTCCATTTCTGCCGGTGGCCGAGGTCAAGGGCGTCGGCACCAAGGTGCATGATGAGGAGAAACTGGCGAAGAGCGGAACGGAATTTATCTTTGAGCCAAGCGCGCACCAGGTGTTGGGCGCATTGCTGCCCCACTATCTCAATTTCCGCGTTTATCAAGTCCTCCTCGAAGCGAAGGCGAGCGAGCACAGCTCACGCATGGTCGCGATGAAGAACGCGACGGACAACGCGAAACAAATTCTCAAGGACCTGACGCTCGAATACAACAAATTGCGCCAGGCGAATATCACGAAGGAACTTTTGGAAATCACCAGCGCCGCGATGGCGATGAGTTAATCACAGATCACATGAATAAAGGCAAAATCGTTCAAATTATCGGTCCCGTCGTGGACGTGGAGTTCGCGGACAAGCTGCCCGGGATTTACAACGCGCTCACGGTGGATTACACCGTGCAGGGAAATCCCACCAAGCTCACGCTCGAGGTGCAGCAGCACCTCGGCGACAACTGGGTGCGCGCGGTGGCCATGTCCTCGACCGAAGGCTTGAAGCGCGGCATCGAGGTGACCGACACCGGCAAACCCATTTCCATGCCCGTTGGCGAGGGCGTCATGGGCCGGGTGTTGGACGTGACCGGCCAGCCGGTGGACGAACAAGGCCCGGTGAAAGCGGACAAATATTATCCGATTCATCGCGCGGCGCCACCGCTCGTTGACCAAACCACTTCCCCGCAGGTTTTGACCACGGGCATTAAAGTTGTGGATTTGATCTGCCCCTTCTTGAAGGGCGGCAAGGTTGGCGCGTTCGGCGGCGCCGGCGTCGGCAAGACCGTCATCATCATGGAGTTGATCAACAACATCGCCAAGCTGCACGGTGGCGTATCGGTGTTCGCCGGCGTGGGTGAGCGCACGCGCGAAGGCAACGATCTCTACAACGAAATGATCGAGTCCAAAGTCCTCAAGGTGGAAGAGGACGCGAAGGGCCATCCGAAAATCGGGCCGAATGGCATGCCGATCTTGAAGGAAGGCTCCCGAATCGCGCTGGTTTACGGCCAGATGAACGAGCCGCCGGGCGCGCGTTTGCGCGTGGCGCTTTCCGGCCTGTCCATCACGGAATATTTCCGCGATGAAAAGAACCAGGACGTGTTGTTGTTCATTGATAATATTTTCCGTTTTTCGCAAGCGGGTTCGGAAGTGTCCGCGCTGCTGGGCCGCACGCCCAGCGCTGTCGGTTACCAGCCCACGCTCGCGGCGGAAATGGGCGACTTGCAGGAACGCATCACCTCAACGAAGAAAGGTTCCATCACGTCATTCCAAGCCGTGTATGTGCCGGCGGACGATTTGACCGACCCGGCGCCGGCCACGACCTTCGCGCATTTGGACGCGACGATCGTGCTGGAGCGTTCGATCGCCGAGCTGGGTATTTTCCCCGCCGTGGATCCGCTGGCCTCGAATTCCCGCGCGTTGACGCCGGAAATTGTCGGCCAGGAACATTACGACGTGGCCCGCGGCGTGCAGCGCGTGTTGCAACGCTACAAGGATTTGCAGGACATCATCGCGATTCTGGGCATGGATGAATTGTCGCCCGAGGACAAGCTGACGGTGTTCCGCGCGCGCAAAATCCAACGGTTCCTGAGCCAGCCGTTCACGGTGGCGCAGGTGTTTACCGGTCGCGAGGGCAAGCAGGTGCCCGTGGCGGAGACGGTGAAGAGCTTCAAGGAAATTCTCGAGGGCAAGCACGACGATGTGCCCGAAGGAAATTTCTACATGAAGGGCGGCATCGGAGAAATTAAAGAAGCCTAGTAAATGATGAATTACGAGTGGCGAATTTCGAATTTGAAATTCTGGATTCGTAAATCGAAATTGACGATATGGCCAACACTTTGAAACTTGAAATTGTGACACCGGATTCGAAGACGTTTTCGGAGGACGTGGACATGGTCACGCTGCCGGCGGCGGAAGGGGAGATGGGGGTTTATCCGCTGCACGTGCCGTTGATGACGCAGATTGTGGCGGGCGAAATTGCGGTCCGGCAGGGAGGGCGGGATATTTATTTGGCGGTTGGGGACGGCTTTGCGGAAATCACCGGCGATCATGTCGCGGTGCTGACGGACATGGCGATCAAGGCGGAAAATATTGACGAGGCGAAAGCCGAGGAAGCGCGCCGCCGGGCCGAGGCGCGACTGGCCGAAAAGCTGGACGACGAGGATTTGAGTTTGGTGAACGCCGCACTGGCGCATTCCGTGGCGCAATTAAAAGTGAAGCGACGGACGCATTAGCAGCGTCTGGAACGGCTTTTCGGTCAAAATTTCTTGAAGTAAGAATCGTCGCGGCTGATACCCAAGTCTTGAACAATATCGGCGATGATTCCGCGCGGCACATCGCCGGGATGCCAGGCGAAGGTGATCAACCGGTCCGCTCGGAACGGATTGGAATAGTGGCGATGACTGCCGGTTGTGCGCAAGAGTTCGCAACCGATTTCATGCAGGCGGCGGTCAAGCTGCCGACAGTTCCATGAAGGATATTTCCCCACGGTTCAAGCGGCGAGAATAAATTTATCGCGGAAAGCTGGCGGGATGGGCCGACCGGTTTCGAGCAACGCTTCAAGATGCGCCTTGGCTGCCTGTTGAAACCGGAGCGTCGCTTCGCCACGATCACGCCCATGCGCATGGCATCCGGGCAACAATGTGCATTTTGCAATCCACACGCCATCTTCATCGCGGCGGACTTGTACTTTTGACAGTGGTACAATCATGAGGAGGCAATACTAACCGATTTTGCGTTTGGGGTAAAGCATTCCTGTACTACTTGATTTTGATCTTCGACAAATCTTCCCTGGGCTTGGGCCATTTCATTTTCAATTTTTCCAGCGCCTTGACCATCGTTTCCGCAATGACGAAATCGCGATACCATTTGTGGTCGGCGGGGACGATATGCCAGGGGGCGTCCGGCGGGCTGCAATTGTTGATCGCGTCTTCGTAAGCCACTTCGTAATCCCGCCAATACTCCCGCATTTTCAAATCGTTCATCTCGAGCTTCCAGTTCTTGGTGGGATCGGAGATGCGGGCCTTCAACCGTTTCGCCTGCTCCTCCTTGCTGATGTGCAGGAAAAATTTCAGCAGGATGGTGTTGTTCTCCGTGAGGATTTTTTCAAACTCGTTGATCTGCTCGTAGCGCGCCGACCAGACTTCTTTGGGCTGTAGCTTGAGGACGCGCACTACGAGCACGTCCTCGTAATGAGAACGGTTGAAGACGCCGATGTTGCCGTAGCGCGGCGTCGCCTTGTGAATGCGCCAGAGAAAATCGTGGGCGAGGTCTTCGTGCGACGGGACTTTGAAATTGCTCGTTTCCACTCCGGCGGGCGTGACGAATTGCAGGACGCGTTTTCCGGCGCCATCCTTGCCGCTGGTGTCCATGCCCTGAAAAACCAGGATGAGCGAATGGCTCTGGTTGGCGTAGAGAAGTTGTTGCAGCTCGCCGATGCGCAGGCAAAGCCGTTCGGTGTCCTCGCGCGTTTTTTCCTTGTCCAGTCCGGCGTGGAACCCGGGATTGAAATCGCGCAACTTGATATGCGTGGTGATTTTGAATGGTTGTGACATGGCGGGAATATTAATAACACGGCTTCGGGCGGGAAGCATGCAAAAAAAGGCTGGTCGCTCCCGTGGGCGATTTAACACCAGGAAAGGAAAGCACCAAATTCCAAGCGCCAACATCCAGAGAATCACCAAACCGCAAGCTCCAAATGGAAAGTATTTTGCATCCAGGAGACGATCGGGCTGTGTTCGCAAGAGTCTCGGGTTGGAATTTGGAATTTGATGTTTCTCTGGTGCTTGGAGCTTGGTATTTGGAGCTTTTTGCCGCAACTGCATGCGGAAGTCATTAAGATCGTGATAGATCGGACTATTCAACCACAGCCTTAATCCAGCAGGCATTCAGGCCCATGGCGACGCGCCTGGTATCAAAATCTTCTGACCATTTAAACGCCATAAATATAAGTTGCTACTTCGACGCGTTTTGCTACTCTGATTAGCCCAACTCGCGGGAATCCAGCCTGGCTGGACTACGGCGAAGGGGGTCGTAACGGCCTTAAATTGCCCGTGCCTTTTGTCGGCTCGGGCGGCCACAATAAAACTAAAATGAATCCCGTATTCCGCGGGATGGTTCGCCAGAAATCGGCGGGCTTCTAACCAAAGGAAAAAAGTGATCAGTATCGGCATTAAAGAACTGTTGGAATCGGGCGTCCATTTCGGGCATCAAACGAAGCGTTGGAACCCCAAGATGAAGCCCTTCATCTTCGACGCGCGCAACGGCATTCATATCATTGACCTGAGCAAGACGCTCGCCGGCCTGCAGGCGGCCTGCGATTTCATGCAGGAAACCGTCAGCAAAGGCGGCCGCGCGTTGTTCGTCGGCACCAAGAAACAGGCGCAGCAAGCCGTCAAGGAAACCGCCAAGGAATGCGGCCAGTATTATGCCACCGAACGCTGGCTCGGCGGCACCCTCACGAATTTTCAGACCGTCAAGAAGTCCATCGCCCGCATGAAGCAGATTGAAAAGATGGAGACCGACGGCACGATCAACAAATATGTCAAGCAGGAGCAATCCATGCTGCGGCGCGAAGCCGCCCGCCAGTTCAAGTATTTCGACGGCATCCGCGCGATGGACAAATATCCCGCGTTCATGTTCGTGGTGGACATCAAGCGCGAGCACAACGCCGTGGCCGAGGCGCGCCGGTTGAAAATCCCCGTCGTCGCCATCGTGGACACGAATTGCGATCCGGACCTCGTGGATTATCCCATCGCCGGAAATGACGACGCCATCCGCTCCGTACGTGTGATTTTGAGCACCGTCGGGCAGGTCATCACGCAGGCGCACGCCGAGTATGAGGCCAAGTATGCGCGCCGCAAGACCGCCGAGGAAGGCGAGCAGGCGCCTGCTCCCGCCGCATCCGCGCCGGAAGCGCCCGCGCCGGCGACGCCCGCTGAACTCGCCACGCTGCAAGCGTAAGTTTTCAACGGAGCGCGGCCCGGCAGCAGTGCGTGCCGCGTTCCTTCTTCTCCCTCGCCCCTCGGAGGGGAGAGGGTCGGGGTGAGGGGTGGTTTGTCAAATCTACCCATCATAATTTGTAATAGTATAACTCGAGGAATAGAAATTTTTTTATGTCAGAAATTACCGCCGCAAGTGTCGGCAAATTACGCGAAGTAACCGGAGCCGGTTTGATGGATTGCAAAAAAGCCCTGGGCGAGGCCGCCGGGGACATGGACAAGGCCGTGGACATCCTGCGCAAAAAAGGCGCGGCGTCGGCGGCAAAGAAGGCTTCGCGCGAGGCGAAGGAAGGCGTGATCGTCCAGAGCATTCAAGCGGGCGCACGCGCGGGCATTTTGGTCGAGATCAATTGCGAGACGGATTTCGTGGCGCGCAACGAGGCGTTCGGCGTTTTCTGCAATGAAGTTGCGACCACGCTGCTGGCGAATCCCAAGGCCGATTTGGAAGCCACGCGCACCGCGCAGGTGGCCAAGATCGGCGAGAATATCCAGATTTCCCGTTTTCACCGCATGGAAGTGACCGGCAACGGCATGGTCGCGGCCTACATCCACACCGGCGCCAAGGTCGGCGTGCTGGTGGAAGTGGGCGCGGGCAAGGAAGCCACGACCACGACTGAGGAATTCCGGCAATTGGTGCGGGACATCACCCTGCAAATCGCGGCGGGCCATCCGCTCGTGGTTTCGCGGAACGAAGTGGATCCCGCGCTGCTGGCGAAGGAAAAAGAAATCGCCGCCGAGCAGGTGAAGAACAAGCCGCCACAAGCCATCGCGAAGATCGTGGAAGGCAAGCTTGAGAAATTTTACCAGGGCTATTGCCTGCTCGACCAGGGCTTCGTGAAGCGCAACTCCGAAGTCACCGTGAAAGAGCATTTGGGCACCGTGGCCAAGCAACTCGGCGATGAAATCGTCATCCGCCATTTCGTGCGATTCCAGGTCGGCGAAGCAACGGCGGCATAGTCCTCGCATCTCTTATTTCCCGGGGAGCACACGCGCCCTCGCGTGTCGTGTTGCGCGCCCCCGCGCAACACTCCGGCGTTTGAAACCTCGATATACTGCAATAGAAGGTCCACCGCTTCACGCCGACCGGCGAGGGCGCCGGTCGGAACACGCGAGGGCGCGTGTGCTCCCCGGGACCGGAAAGCGTTCCGCCGACTCAACCGCCGTTCCGCGCCCACGTCAGCCAAAGGACTGGACCTACAGAGCACAAACAGGATTATTGCCGCAAAGGAACGCAAAGAACGCAAATCGGAATTCCACGAATTGTATTACCTTTGCGCTCCTTGCGTTCTTTTGCGGCCATGTAAAATCTCTCCGCTGCGGTTGAATTCACCGGCTCAACCGGTAAAACATCTGCGCGGCGGAGATGGCATTCGTGACCGTGTACTGCCCGTTGACGAGTGAAGGAGCGGGGGAGACAGCGTTCCAGACCGCCGGTGAACCGAGTTTGGTGGCGAACTCACTTTTGATCTACCGGAGTCCCTCCGCCTGCTGGAAAAAACTTGTGCGTTTCGGGAGCGGCCAATAAGTTCCATCCAATTTCAAAGTGTCGGCCAAACAGGAAATGCAGTCGGAATACAAGCAGCATGAATTACGGTTTGAATATTCGCAGGGAAGGGGCGCTGGATTTTGTGTCGCTGGGCGCGCTGGTTCATCGCCTGGATCCGGGCGTCATCCCGTTCCGCAAGGCGACGCATTGCGACATCCATGTGAGCGGCGGGGAATTCAACGTGGCGGCCAATCTGGCGGATTGTTTCGGCCTGCAAACGGGCATCGCCAGCGCGATGGTGGATTATCCCATCGGCGATTTGATCGCGGAACGCGTGCGCGCGATGGGCGTGAAGCCGTTTTACAAACATTTTGCGCACGACGGCGTGACCGGCCCGAACATGGCGACGGTTTATAGTGATCGCGGTCAGGGGCCGCGCGCCCCGGTGGTTTTTTATAATCGGAGCCACGAAGCCGCGGCGCTGCTCAAGCCGGGCGACTTTGATTGGCAGAAAATGTTCGCTGGCGGAGTGCGGTGGTTTCATAGCGGTGGGATTTTCGCCGCGCTGTCCACGACGACGGCGGAATTGATTATCGAGGGCATGAAGGCGGCGAAAGCTGCCGGGGCGATTATTTCGTTCGACCTGAATTATCGCGCCAAACTCTGGAATATTTCAGGCGGACATGACCGCGCGGTCGCGGTGCTGGACCGCATTGTGAAGGAGGTGGACGTGCTGGTGGGTGTGGGCAATGAGGAGGATTTGCAATTGTGCCTGGGAATCGGGGACCCGGCCGTAGCGTCGAAATCAGAATTTGATCCAGTCGCGTTCAGCAGCATGGTTGACAAAGTGGTGAAGAAGTATCCGCAGGTAAAAATCGTCACCTCGACGTTGCGGGAAGTCCACTCGGCGAACCGGCATAGCTGGGGCGCGGCGGCGTGGATTGACGGCAGGATTTATCAATCGCCGGCGTGCGAACTGGATGTGCTGGACCGCGTGGGCAGCGGCGATGGTTACGCGGCGGGTTTCTTTTACGGATTGCTTTCGGGAGAATCGCCGGAGAACGCGGTGAAACTCGGCTGGGCGCACGGCGCGTTGCTGACGACCTTCCCCGGCGACACCACGATGGCCACGCTGGAACAGGTGAAGGCGATTGCGATGGGGGCATCGGCCGGCATTCAGCGGTGATCTCGCGGTGCAATTTGAAGAACAGCTATTTTGCATTGCTTAGTTTGACCTTGCCGAAGGAAATGAAAATGTAAGTTGAGCCGGCAGGCCCACGGTAAGCTCCCTGCGCGCTCGCGAGTTTTACCGCCAGCGCGGTCATCGCCCAGGCATCGCTTTCGTTGCAAGGCCATTCAGCTTTCGTAAGTCTTTCAATATGGTTGGCTTCTCCATACGCCTTGACTTTCAGCGCATCCGATTTGAGTTTGTCCGCCACGGATGGATTAGCCCAGGCCCAAAGCCAGGTTTTCGATGTGCTGTCGTAAGTGCCGATTATTTGGGCAGGGCAGATTGCCGATGTGCCGTTCGAGTTGGAAAAAACCAAATTACCGTCATCCTGGTTTAAATTCCAGCTTTTGAATTTACCCATTCCCCATGACTGACATGCCGTGGTTTTGAGTTCCAATTCCTGAACGCTCGCATCGAGGAGCTTTTCATACTTGGGATTGGAGATGTGGGATTCGCGTTTGCCGCAGCCCATGACCAAAGCGATCAATACCATCAAAATTAAGGAACGCATACGAATTCAAGTTGAAACAAAAGCGCGTCCGCTCTCTCACGAATCCTATTGTGATAGCAGGATAAGGTTTTGGTTCTGCTGCTGGAAAGAGGAAAGTTGCTCCGTTACTCGTCAAACAATTGCAGTCGGCGCACCGCCCGAGGCAGCCAGAATTAAGAGACAATAGGCAGGTGATTGATCTGTTTGCGCAAAGCAGAAATGTTGCTATAATGAAGTAGAAGGTTGGTTTGTTCTTTGACATGGAGGGTAGTGTCGCGCGTGGCACTTGGTTTTGAGTTTAAGGTTCAACGTTCAAAGTCAGGAAGCGGAACGCCCGACGTAAGTCCTTGTAAATTCGCTTAAATTCGGCTGCGTTCGCTTAAGTTCGCTTAAATCCGGTTGCGTCAGGAATTTTTTATGAACGGCTGTATCGTTAACGGAAGCCCCGGACCGTCGGCTCCAATAAGGATTTTTGTGCAAATATAACTCATTGCATATCAACGGCCGTACCGCTTGGTACCGCTTGACTGGGTAAAACTTTGTTTTGTGCCTTTCACAGACAATTCCGCGGGTTTGAGGAGCCAGTATGCGGAACATGCCCGTTTGCGATGCCCGGTCATTTTGAGTTTGCGACAGGTTGAATTATTGTTTAAAAATGCTCATGCGCGGCCAGCGGATCTTATTCATCTCATTGGGATTGAACGCGATTCTCGCGATTTTTCTCATTGCGCATCGGCATCGCGGCACGCCGGTTGATCCGCCGGCGACCAACTCGCAAGTGGCGGATACCAACGTGAAAACCCGCGTGGTGGTTCGCAAACAATTCTTCGCCTGGCAGGAATTGGAGTCGTCGGATTATCAGGCTTATATCACGCATCTGCGGGAAATCGGCTGCCCGGCACAGACCATTCGTGACATCATCATCGCGGACGTCAACCAGCTTTTCGCCAAACGCCGCCTGGCTGAGGTGCCCACGGCGGACCAGCAATGGTGGCGGGCCGAACCTGACACGAATTTCGTGCAGGCCGCGAGCGCCAAGGCGCTGGCGCTGGACCAGGAGCGGCGCGACTTGTTGAAGACGTTGCTCGGGCCGAATTGGGACACGGCGGAAATCGCGGCGCATCCGCCGCTGGCGCTGAACGGCCCGCTGCTGGGCGAACTTTCGCCGGAGACGAAAAATGCGGTGCAGGAAATCATCGCCCGTTCACAACAGCGGACGAAAGATTATTTGGACGCTCAAAAAGCGGCTGGCGGGAAGCCCAGCCCCGCCGAGCTGGCGCGACTTAATCAGCAAACCCGCACTGAACTCGCGCAGGTTCTCAACCCGGCGCAGCTCGAGGAATTTCTGCTGCGTTATTCGGACACCGCCTCGTCTTTGCGGCTGCAGTTGAAGGGGATAGACCTCTCGCCGGAGGAATTTCGCAACTTGTTCCGCATCACGGATCCGCTGGACCAACAAATTCAACTTGCCAGCGGCACCACGGATGAGCGGAATTTGCAACTCGCCCTGGGCAAGCAGATTGTCGAGGCGCTGCAAAATGTGCTTGGCCCGGATCGTTACCAGGCTTATCGCATGAATCTGGACCCGGCTTATCGCGATGCCGTCAATCTCGCCAACGATGCCGGCGCTCCGCCGGAGGCGATCACGGCTCTTTATAGGTTGAACCAGGCCGTACTGCAGGAGCAGAACCGAATTCGTAACGACCCCACGCTGACCGACGATCAAAGAAAGACCCAGTTGGCCGCGCTGGATCAACAACAACAAAACGCGAGCGACCAGATTCTTGGGCTGGCGCCGGCACCCCCTCCGCCGGCGCCGCCTTTGCCGCCGGGCTTGGACGGGATGCAGGTGCATCAATATTCCCCCGGCGAGACCATTGACCAGATTGCCGCGCAATATGGCGTCACCTCGCTTTCGATTCTTAACGCGAATCCCAATCTTAATTTCAACAATCTCACCCGCGGCGCGCCCATCGGCATTCCGCGACCACAACAGTGACGAATGAAGGCCTCGACTTTTTCGCGCAGGATTTTTGGACACCATAAATTGGCAAATGGAGTATTGCTTTGATGTGCCAGATGAGGAATAGTATCGCCGAGTCGTGCGTATTGATTTAAACCCGAAAATAAAAATATGAGCGCCACCGTCCAATCGAATCCGACCGCAGCTCCCGCCGGCGTCAGCCAGCTTGATCAATTGAAGAAATTCACCCGGGTGGTCGCGGACACCGGGGATTTTGTTTCGCTCAAAGAATTTGCGCCCCAGGATGCCACGACGAATCCCTCCCTCATCTTGAAAGCGGCGCAAATGCCGGCTTACAAGGCGCTCGTGGAGAAGGCGGTTGCCGACGGCAAGAAAAGCGGCGCCACGGGCCAGGCGCTGCTCGCGCATATTGTGGACGACCTGCTCGTCGAGTTCGGCTCGGAGATTTTGAAGATTGTGCCGGGGCGCGTTTCGACGGAAACGGATGCGAAACTTTCCTTCGATGCCGAAGGTTTGGTGAGCAAGGGCCGCAAATTTATTTCCATGTATCAGGCGCGGGGGATTGGCCGCGAACGAATTTTGATCAAGATCGCCTCGACCTGGGAAGGCGTGCAGGCGGCCAAGGTGCTGCAAAAAGAAGGCATCAACTGCAATATGACGCTGCTGTTTTCGCTGGCCCAAGCCGTGGCTTGCGCCGAGGCGAATGCGAAATTGATTTCGCCGTTCGTCGGCAGAATCATGGATTGGTACAAAGCCAAGACCGGGAAAGACTACGCCGCCGCCGAGGATCCGGGCGTGGTATCGGTGCGTGAAATTTACAACTACTACAAGAAGTTTGGCCATGCGACCGAAGTCATGGGCGCAAGCTTCCGCAATGTGGGCGAGATATTGGAGCTGGCGGGATGCGATTTGCTTACCATCAGCCCCAACTTGCTGGCGGAATTGAAGAAGAGCACCGCGCCGGTGGAGCGGAAGTTGAACCCGGAAATGGCCAAGACCAGCAACATCGCCCGGCTCGAACTGGACGAGAAGAAATTCCGCTTCCTGATCAATGACGACGCGATGGCCACGGAAAAAACCGCCGAAGGCATCCGCGTTTTTGCCGCCGACACCGTCAAGTTGGAAAAGTATATTTCGGAAAAACTGTAGGCGGTTTTCCGTCGGGGCGCGGTCGTTGTTAATGGCCATGCGGCGCGGGTAGCTATGCTTAAAACCAAATGGGGCCGTGCGCTGTTGCGAGTGATACAGTTTCTTGCCGTTCTCTACCTTGGTTTGGTGTTGGTCGTGTTCTTCGCGCAGCGTAAACTTCTCTACCATCCAACGAGGGCTTCGTATGAGATTTTTTTGAAGCATGCCCAGGCCCGGGGTTTTGAGCCGTGGCGCAACAGCGCCGGCCAGTTTATCGGCTGGAAACAGATCAGCCAGGTCAAGGAACCGCATGGGAGGCTGCTGATTGTTCATGGCAATGGCGGCTGTGCGATTGACCGGGCGGATTATGCGGATGGCCTCAAGCGAGTCGCGCCGTGGGACATTTACATTTTGGAATATCCCGGTTACGGCGCGCGCGGCGGGTCGCCCAGCCAGAAAAGTATTTTTGCGGCTGCGAGCGAGGCAATGGAGTTGCTGAAGAAAGACGGGCCGGTTTATATCATGGGAGAATCGCTGGGCACGGGCGTGGCCGCATACCTTGCGGGCGCTTATCCAGAAGCGGTCGGAGGCGTGCTTTTTATTGCGCCTTACCACAACCTTACCGAAGTGGCGGCGGTACACATGCCGATTTTCCCGGTGAGATTGATGTTGTTGGACCGTTATCCTTCGTGGACTTATCTGCATAAATATCACGGACCGGTTTATATGCTTTTTGCCGGTCAGGATATCGTGGTGCCGAACCGTTTCGGGCGCCAATTGTTCGATAGCTATGAAGGGCCGAAGAAATTTCTGGAAGTGCCCCAGGCTGGACACGAGACTTTGCTGACCGAAACCGACAAATGGTGGCACGATTTGTCCGAATTTTGGAAATCAAACGCGCCGGGGACAATTCAGCCAAAATAATGTTGCGTGAATCGTGTTGACCCCGACTTCTATTTTGTGGTTTGAAAGCCATTGCCTTCGTCGAAGTAAATGACGCCGTTGACCTCGGTGTAGTTCAAGTATTGATGCCAGATCGCATTATTCAATTCGCGCGAAGCTTCGATATGATGCGGCTCGAACGATTTGATCCTGGACTCGGGGACGGTCATTGCCTCCAGCACGACGCGGCCGTCCATTGGTTTGGGCGGCTTCACGCCGAGAATCCACAATACCGTCGGCGCCACATCCACATTGCCGGTCGGTAAATGATCCACGATGCCGGAACGGAAATCAGGGCCGGCGGCGACAAAAGTGTTGTGCATATCGAACGCGCTCAGACTGCCGTGCATGCCCTGACCGGGCGCGTAAGGCGAAAAATCAATGACCAACTCGCCCGGTGCGCCGGCGTCGTTTCGGTCCGCGTTCCAACGCATGGATACCAGCACGTCCGGCGCGGCCGCCGCGTCCAAGTGGGCCTGCGCCAGTGTGAATGTCCCTGGCAGCGTTTGCCGCGTGAAAATGACTCCGGTGTAAGGCCAGCTTTGCAGAAACTTGACGAGGTTGCCGATGACTTTTTGGTCGTGGCCGGTGACGTAAACGAGCACGCTGCCGCCGTTGTCCACCACCATGATGTCGCCATTGGCCGGGGCGGTTTTGAATTCGCGGCTCGCCTTGAAACCGGCGTTCCTCAACGAATCCGCCAAGTCCACCACGCTCAGGACTGTCGAGAATCCGTGGTCCGAAACCAGCAGAATATCGGTTTGCTCACGCACACCCTTTTCGTCCAGCGCATGCAGGACGCGGGCAAGATTTTCATCCGCATTTTTGATTGCGGCCAGCGACTTGGCGGAGCCGGGGCCGGTTTTGTGCTGCGTGGCGTCCGGCTCGTTCATCCACAACAGAGTAAATGCGGGTACGCCATTTTTCCACAACGGATCAATCAATGCCTGCGTGGTCCAATCGTTCAACCCGAGTTTGGAACGATTCGCGTTGGGAAACGGGCCGTATAAATTGGTGATGGTTGCCAGCACGCCCGGGGGCAAGGTTCGCCCGGCGAAAAGCGTCACACCCGGCGAATTATCCGCCCGTTCAGCGCGGTCATGCAGCAACCCGATGGGCTTCGCGGCGGCGATGACGGTCTTCATCCCATTCTTGCGCAGAATTTCCGCTATTGTCGGGGCCGATAAATATTTTCCATGGCTCAGCGCGTCGCCCTTGCGCACCGCGTCGAAGTCCTCGGTATGAAAGGACTTGAGCGGGTCAATCTCGGGCCGGAATTCCTTGTTGCCCACCACACCGTCATGCGACGGGTAATCGCCGGTGGCAATCGCCGAGCCGTTCACCTCCGTGACGCTGGCATAAACCGGGTGGTGATTTTGGAACCAGACGCCGTCATGCGCGAGTTTGAACAACGTCGGCGAATTGGATTCGGTGACAAAATCCGGCCGCATCCCGTCCCAAACCACCAACACGACATGCCGCGCTTTGCCCGCCGCCATTAAGGGTGAACTCAGCGCGCCAGGCAGGAGCAGCGGCAGACAAATCAAAATTCTACGCATAATTAATAATGACGAAACAGTGCCGGGAAGTTTCAAGGGGGGCAAAGATAATCTTGTGGCGGTAGGCGTCCCGCCTGCCGTAGAGGGCCGGCATCTTGCCGCCCGGATTTTCGTGGGAATTTTCCAGCGTCACGAAGATGTGGAGCGCTGTCCGCCGGGAGGGACGCACCGGCTCGACGGCAGGCGGGACGCCTACCGCTACGACAAGGCATGGATCGGCTGACGTTTTTTCTTTCACCGCTTCGATGTCCAGACTGGAAAATTAATTTTACGGTAGCCGGATTTATCCGAAAGCAGGCGAATTTAAGCGAATTTACGCGGGTTTTTGGGTGATTCAAGCCGGGTCGAGCCAGCCAATATCCGCAATTTGGAACCAGGAAATATTTGCCGACCATTAAAAACGGAAGGTTCTCGCGCATGCGGTGCATGAAAAAAAGATGAATTTTTTTATCCCGGAATAGCCCGGTCAAGGCCGGTCAAGCCCGGTTTTTTCTCAGTTCGATTCACTTAAATTCACTTCTGGTTCAATTGTTTCATAATACTGGCGTTCCAGCCGCTGGTCGCGCGAGGAATGGGGTTTCGTTCCGGCAGCAGATTTTGCCGGAGATCGTGGACACCTTGGCGGTGCCTTATTTGCGCTCCTTGTTTCACGCAGCAGGAGTATCGCATAGGCAGCGGGGATTGTCGAGCCTTCCGGCGAAAAACTTCAAAAGCAGCCTGCGCACGTCAGGTCCAGGCAGCGGCCTCACGCCAGCAAGAAAGATATATGTCAGTATTCACTCCTGGCCCCATACTGACTTACTCGGATGTTTTGCGCGAGGGCGCGCAAAACCACACGGTCTTTCCAGACGGGCAACAGCGCGCGTGTGCTCCCCGGGACCGGGGATTATTCCGTCTGCGAAAGTTTGAGGGACGCGGCTTCCCATTCGGGGCCGAGTTCGGCGAGGCGTTCCTGGACGTAGATCAGTTCGCGATTAATTTCCATGGCGCGGCCGGGCTTATGATAGGTTTCGGGATCTTCCAGTTCGGAGGTCAACGCGATTTGCTTTTGCTCGAGTTCACCGATTTCCTTTTCCAAGCGGTGGACGAATTGTTGCTGCTCCTTGCGCTCGCGGGAGTGGGCCTGTCGCAGTTCTGCTTCGTGGCGTTTTTGGTCCTTGGATTTTGCGCTGGGCTTCGGCTCGGCAGGCGCGCGCGGCGCTTCGACTTTGGCTCCGGCGGTCAAGGCTGCGCGTTCGGAGGTGGCGGCGGTTTTGTCGAGGTAATATTGGTAATCACCCGAATAGCTGGTCAACTTGCCGGCATTGACATGGACCACGCTCGTGGCCAGCGCGCGAATGAAATAAACATCGTGGCTGATGAAAATCAGCGTGCCGGCAAATTGTTTCAGCGCTTGCACCAGCGCGTCAATGCTGGGCATGTCCAGGTGGGTGGTGGGTTCGTCCATGAGCAGCAGATTCGGCGGGTCGAGCAAAAGCTTGACCAGCGCGAGTCGGCTTTTTTCACCGCCGCTCAAGACCTTCACTTTCTTGAAAACGTCGTCACCGCGAAAAAGAAAGCAACCCAGGACCGTGCGGACAAATTGTTCGGTGATGCGCTGCGGCGTGTCCAGCGCCTCCTCCAGCACGGTGCGTTGCGGCTGCAACATTTCCACGCGGTACTGCGAATAGTAGCCGGCCTTGGCGTTGTGGCCGAGTTCGCGCGTGCCCGATTGAAATTCCAACACCCCCGCCAGTATTTTCAACAGCGTGGATTTGCCCGCGCCGTTCGGCCCGACCAGCACGGTGCGCTGATCGCGTTCGGCCAGGTAATCAATGCCTTGATAAACCACGTTCGCGCCGTAGGCGTGGTGAATATCTTTCAGCGTGATGACTTTCAAACCGCTGCGCTGGGGCTGGGGGAAGCTGAAATTGATTTTGCTGTCCGCCTGCGCGGGCGCCTCAATTTTTTCCATGCGCGCAATCTGCTTGAGCTTGCTTTGCGCCTGCGAAGCCTTGCTGGCCTTGGCCCGGAAACGATCGGCGAATTGTTGCAGCGACGCGATTTCCTTTTGCTGGTTTTTGTACGCGGACGCCTGCTGCTCTTCCTTGGCGGCGCGTTGCAGGAGGTAATCCTCGTAATTGCCGCGGTAGCTGAAGAGTTTTCCCTGGCGGATTTCGACGATGCTGCCGACGAGATGATTCAGGAATTCGCGATCGTGGGAAATCATGAGGATCGCGCCGGGATAACCATCGAGATATTCCTGGAACCACAGCAGCGCTTCGAGATCGAGATGGTTGGTGGGTTCGTCGAGCATCAGCAGGTCCGGCTCCTGCACGAGCAGGCGGGCCAGGTGCGCGCGCATGACCCAGCCGCCGCTCATCTCGCGCGCGGGACGGTGGAAATCTTTTTCGCGGAAACTCAAACCGGCCAGAATTTGCTTGGCCTTGGATTCGAGCTGATAACCGCCCAGTTCATCGAAGCGGGCATGGATGTCGTCGTTATGATCAATTTCCGTGTGATGGTCCGCTTCCCAGGCCTTGAGTTGCTGCTGCAACTTTTGAATTTCCGGCGTGATGGCCGTGGCGAGTTCCAGCACGGTTTCCTCGCCGGCCGGCGCGCTTTCCTGCGGCAGAAAACCCACGGTCGTATTTTTTTGGAAAGTGACCAAGCCGTCGTCGGGTGTTTCCTTTTGCAAAATCAAACTGAAGAGCGTGGATTTCCCGGCCCCGTTCGGTCCGACCAGGCCGATGCGGTCGCCGACATTCACCTGGAGCGTGACATCGCTGAAAAGCGTGCGTCCGCCGAATGATTTGCTGACTTCAGAAATGGTTAACATACAAAACGTGGTATCTTGAAGAGTTCTGCGAATGAAGCAAGCTGGTTTATTTCAAAAGTCGTTGGCGGGGTGCCGGACGAAATTCTGGGGCTGGAAGCAATGCGGGTTTTCTCGTCGCGGAGCGACCACGGATATTAGCCAGGCACAAGGTGCCTGGAGGCCAGAAGGAAACCTTCCTGTCCTGAAGGGACGCAGGAAAGGCGCAGAGGGAGGGGAATCCAGCGTCCCTTGCGGGACGCGGCTGATTTTTCATGCGTCTGCCAGCCACTCCGTGGCTGGCTAATTTCCCGCGGCCTTTCAGGCCGGGAAAATGATCCCTTTCGAGTCACATATATTTTAGACCCAAACGGCCAAAGAAATTCACAGACCGAAGAATTTTGTCCCGCACCCGGAATGAGGGGCAGGGGAATTTCGAGCTTGCGCTCCCTGGCTGAAAAACCGCTCCACTATCTCTTAATTGCTGGAGTTGGGATTTCGCTGGCAGCTCAACTGACCGCCTCCTGGACCCGCCCGACGGTTGCTTGTTTCGGATCCGTCACAACCGGAACTGCGGATCGGTTCCGCTGCAGCATCACCTATTTGGGGGATGGTGATGTCACCATCTTTGGGGATATTCACCTTGAGAGGCGTGTTGTAGAGTTGAAATTGAACCACAGGCCAGAAACGCAAGAGTGATATCAATCTCTTTGCGACTGTCCTTGTCGTCAGTTTTAACGCTTAAACACCGCAAATGTTTGCCAGCATCAATAGGTTTCAAACTCAGGCAGGAAACTCACCCAAACCCACAAAATAGAACCCCCCCCCTAAACCATTATGAACACATCAACACTGCTTAAATGGAAAATCGCGGCGAGCTTTGCTTGCCTGCTATTGCTCTTCGCCAGCTCCGCCCCGGCGCAACTGACCGTCACATCAACCGATCAATATGGCACCAATAATACCTACCCTTTCACGCCCACTTGGACACCGGCTACGGACAGCCTGCTCTTGAATGTGAATCCCAGCGCCATTGGCACGGGGAATTTCACCCAGGAACTTGCCGGTCGCACTCCCAACACCTTGACGCAATCGGGCGCCAGTCTCACGATCGGGAAGTCAACTTCGACCAGCATTAATTACGTGACTTGCGGCCCCAACGGCGGCACATCGCTTACCTATACGCTGCCGGCCACCAACAACGGCTACAACATCACCAATATCACCATTTTCGGCGGCTGGGGTGATAATGGCCGCGATGCGCAAGGATTTACCCTCTGGTATTCCACAGTGGCCGACCCGACAAACTGGATCGAGCTGACCACCGTTAATTATATTCCTGCGGGCCCCAGCGGCACTCCCACCTCCACCCGGACGGTGATCAACGATGCGTCCGGCGCGGTGATCGCGGCGAACGTCGCCGAAATATACTTCGATTTTACCACTCCGGTTCCCGGCGCCCAGGACAATAACTATGTTGGAGAAGCGGCCATTACGGTGGAAGGAGCTGCCGCACCCACGCCGCTGCCCTTCAAAATCACGGCTCAAACCCAACAAGGTGGCGCCATTCCCTTTACTCCCGTGGGTTGGCCGGTGGAGACCACCAGCTTGATCGCCAATGAGCTGCCCAGCACGGCAGCAGGCAATTTCGGCTACGAAGATACCGCTTGCAATGTGGACACTCTGACCCAGGGCGGCAGCCTCACCATTAACGCAGTCGCCGGCAACGCAGGTGATTGTGCTCAAGGACAGTCAACCACGAGCACGAATTATGTGACTTGCGGCGGCAGGGACGGAACCGGCAGCACGATCATCTATCAACTGACCAATTCCCCCTACGGATCCGACATCACCAACATCGTGGTTTACAACGGTTGGAAGGATTCCGGCCGCATGGGACAATATTACATTGTCTCTTACTCCACCGTGGCGGCTCCGACCACCTTCATCGCCATCACCACCGTAAATTATCTCCCTTCAGTGGTCAGCGAACCAACGGCAAACCGGGTGGCCATCAGCGCCACCAGCGGCACACCGATTGCCAAGGGCGCCTCGGCAATCAAGTTTGATTTTTCCTCCCCTTACAATTCCGTCAACTTTAATAACGGTTTCCAGGGTTACGCGCAGATCATCGTGCAAGGCACGAATTCCGCCACGCCGCCCCCGCCGCCATCGCCTCTTCTGGTCCAGGACACCTTGCCCTCCTATGCCACGACGATTGTGGGTGACTCGATCTCTTTCACCGCTTCCTACAGCAATACCCCGCCGGTCAGTGTGCAATGGCAGGAAATCAGCGCCGGGCTTACTAATACATTCAGCAGCGGTGTGGTCAACGTGACCAATAGCGGAGTCGTGACCTCGACTTTGACGGTCAACGGCCTCCAGGTGTCCAGTTCCGGTTATTACCGGCTGGCTGGCTTTAATGCGACCAACGGCGCGGCAGCGCCTTCGTATAGCACGGAAGCCCAGTTGACGGTCAACCCCACGCCCACGCCGACGGGCAACATCTTGTTCTACACTGCCGAACAAGACGGTCTAGACGCCATTGGCCCGGTGAACACCAGCACGAATTTCTATCCCACCTGGAACGTGAACCTCGTCAACGACTTGGTTGACGGTTTCTTAACCAATGGCAGCGCCGGTGTGCAGGGGACTTCCTTTCCAGGGACGGGCAATTTTAACCTGGGCTCGGGGACAAACTTTCCCAACAATCCAAACGCGAGCGTCCTGTCCGACGGCTCGATTGGTTATATCACTTACTGGCCAAATGTTGGCGGCAACACCACCCAGTGCGCTTGCGGTACCGGTGGAGCTGGTGATACGCTGACTTTTACGCTGCCGGCTGCCGGGACCTATGGCTATGACATTTCCAATATCACGATTTACGGCGGCTGGGGTGACAGTGGCCGCAACGAGCAGAAATATCAGGTTCTATATTCCACCGCGTCGGATCCCACGACCTTCATCAGCCTGGGAACCTTTGATTTCAACCCCAATGATCCGAACAATACGCCATCAGCCACCCGCACCATGCTCATTCCGGTTTCGGGAGCGCTGGCCAAAAATGTGTATGCGGTCGAGATCAACTGGAATGTTTCATCAGCGCCCAAGAACAATTGGGAAGGTTATAACGAAATTGTGATTCAAGGCACCGCTTCACACCAGAATCCGGTTTTAGTGCAGAACACACTGCCCTCTTTCGCCTCAACAACCGTGGGCGATAGCATCACCTTTACGACGGCATACAGCGGTACGCCGGCGGCAAACCTGCAATGGCAGGTCGTCCAGGGCGGCGTGGTGAGCAATATTTCCGGCGCCACCAGCTCCACGCTCACGTTGAGCAATCTGCAGGTGGCTAACACCGGATTTTACCAGCTTCAAGCCATTAACACGAGCGACAGCCAGGGAATATTCGTTTCCTCGCCGAGTCTGCTTGTGGTCAGCAATGTGCCTGCCCCGGTCAGCGGAATTATCACCACCGCTGCCGAGCAAGATGGTTGGGGCGCCTCTAGTCCGTTCAACGAGAGCACGAACTTCTATCCCACCTGGATCGAAAACACCGCCAACGACTTGATCCTGGGTTCAGCGGACGGAGGTTTTGGAAATCCGGGGTATGTAACGGCTGGGGCCGGCAACTACAGTATGGTGGCCGGGCTTTATGGCGACCCTGTCATTCTGTCGGATGGCGCCATTGGTTTCCTGACTTATGATCCAGGCCTTGGCTCTAGCCTTTCATTGGACAGCCTTGGCGTCTTTCAACCTGATGGCACCTCTTATGGCGGACTTTCGATCACTTATACGCTGCCCACTTCCTCGACCGGTTGGAGCCTTACCAATATCACGGTTTACGGCGGCTGGGGTGATAACACTCATGACGAGCAAAAATATCAGGTGCTTTATTCCACGGTGGCGAATCCGTCTGTTTTCATCAATCTGGCGAGCGTGGACTTTTTGCCCTCGAACAGCAATGACGTGCAGACCGCGAGTCGCACCATGCTGACCCCGGCGTCGCCGACCGGCGTGCTGGCTCAAAGTGTTTATGCCATCGAATTCAACTTTAACAATCAGGGTTCGCCGCCGGAGAACGCCTGGGAAGGTTACTCTGAGTTCGTCGTTGCCGGTTTCGTATCGCCCGCGATTCCGGTGTTGACGCAGGACATTACCCCGACTGCGGCTGAGGATGTCGTGGGCAGTTCAATCATCCTTTCGGCGGGCTTCAGCGGTGCGACCAGTTATCAGTGGTACAAAAATGGTTCCATCCTTCCAAGTGCCACCAGCCCCACGCTGACGTTGAGCAACTTGAAATCGTCGGATACAGCCACGAATGGCGGTTACAAACTGGTGGCTATTAATGGAGCGGGCACTAACGTCAGTTCCTCGTGCAATGTTTACGTTGACCCGGCGCCCGTAGCGACCAACAACGTGATTACTGCTTGGGCATACCAGACGTCGGCTTCGGCTGGCTTCGGCCCCACTTGGGATCCGTCCGCATTGAGTTCGAGCTTGATTTATGGGCAGAATCCGCCCAATGGCGGTTCGGACGCATCTGAGCCTTCGTCAACAGGCTTATCAGCATCGGATTTCATTGGCGGAGGCGATGGCGCCTTGGGACTCCAGGCGCTGACCGATGGCTATTATGGAACCTTCGTCAGTGATGGCTCCCATCCGGCTTTTGCCGCCGGCGGGAACGGCGCGGGGGAATTCGTCATCTACAACCTCCCGGCCAGCGCCAACGGTTATGACGTTTCCAACATCCAGATTGGCGGCGGGTGGAATGACAACGGTCGTGATTCGCAATATTACACCGTTATGTATGCCACGGTGGAGAATCCCACCATGTTCTTCCAACTGGCAGCACCCGCCATAAACCTCAGCACCGGGAATGCCATCCATGGCGGCAATGGTGAAGCGGTTCCGTCTGGTTCGGGGATTGAGACAACTGTCCGTGGAACGTTCACAGCCGCAAACGGAGTCCTCGCCAGCAATGTTGCCGCCATCGAAGTGGACTACCAATTCCCTCAAGGTGTGCCGAACGGCTACTCTGGCTATAGTGAAATCAGTGTCTTCGGTACGCAATCGGCAAATCCGCCGCCAACGGCGCCGGTGATCACCACCGAGCACGAGGAAACTACCAACACCTTCGTGCTTGAAACAGACAACCTGATTCTCCACCAATTGCCCAGCAGTTATGGTGCCGGCGTCTTCACGGAGGAGGGCTGCAGTGAGACCAACCTTACTTCTGGCATTCTCAACTTCGGTTACCAATACAGCGCCAGTTGCGGTGACGACGGCACGGCGGTTCCCTATTTCATCTTCACCGCCCCCACGGGCTGGGATTTGACCAATATCGTGACTTACACCCTCTGGCACGATTATGGCCGCGACGGACAGTACTATAACCTGAGCTATTCGACCCTGTCGGCACCCAATACGTTCCTGCCGCTAACCAGTGTGGCTTACAATCCGTTTGTTCCCCATAACGGGACGTATTCCGGCAACCGGGTGGCAATCGCCCCCGCGCCCGGCCAGACCAGCCTCGCCAACAATGTGTATGCGGTGAAATTTGACTTCACCCCGCAAGGGACGGAGGACTACAACTGGTCCGGCTATACGCAAATCGTGTTGGAAGGCGCCAATCTGGTCGCGTATCCGCCGATTGTCTCCGCGCCGGTGGTTTCGGGCACGAACCTGGTCGTGACGGGCACGGGCGGTTCGGCGAATGTCCAATATACCTGGTTGACCACAACCAATCTGACGACC
>Ga0182013_10000326_pt1 | contig 65072 bp, 57 predicted proteins | sample 612S2MmetaG_FD_120487 | JGI IMG/M metagenome (GOLD analysis project Ga0182013, IMG submission 120487) | Permafrost microbial communities from Stordalen Mire, Sweden - 612S2M metaG | ecosystem: Environmental > Terrestrial > Soil > Wetlands > Permafrost | place: Sweden: Stordalen | collected... | reverse complement strand
TCTCTATCTAATCGGGCAAGGCTCCAATAGACGGCGGCCACTGGAGCGTATAGCCCGTTTCCACCTGCAACCTCGCTCAAACCGGTGCCGGGAGACTCGCAATTCCCGACATACTCCTAGCTTAGGAGTCTTCGAACAAATGTTCCTCAGGCAGCATGCGCTGGTGCAGAATTCGGCAAATGAAAATTCCATCCGCTTCAGCTCGAAAGATGACAACATGCTTTTCTTGCTCGATGCGGCGGTATCCCTTCCGGATTTGATCGCAAGCGCGACCCATCTGCGGAGTTTGAACCAGCCGTTCAAAGCAATCTTCAAGACCATCGAGGTAGCGCTCTGCCTGCCTCGATCCCCACCTGTCCACGGTGTAATCTGCGATCTCGATCAAGTCGAGCCGGGCCTGCTTGGAAAACCTATAGCCAGGCAACGGCTACACCGCTCCCATAACCAGTGCCCGCCGGCGAATCCGTTCGCGAACCTCACCCATCACATCGCCCTCGGCAACTCCGCTCTCTTCGCCTGCCAGTACAGCGGCTTTCAGCGCCGCCAGTTTCACCTTGTCTTCCCGCTCGCTCCACTCCAGCGCGCGCAGACCAGCGCGCAAAACCTCGCTCGCATTGGCGTACTGACCACTCTCGATCCGGGTAGCCACATACCGGTCCATTTCAGGCGTCAGGTTAATGTTGCGTGTAGGCATGGATACCTCCAGAGTGTCTCCATTTTAGCGGCGATTGGCAATAATTGGCAAGAACGCCCACCGCAGAGGAAAACTCTCAGGGGCACTTTCTGTCCAACGCCCCAGCCTCAGGTTTCCTTCCCCTATTCCGGCCGCTTCGCCAAAAACCGCTCCATGAATTTGGTATCGAACTCGCCGGCCCGGAATCCCGCGTCTGCGAAGATCTCCTGATGCAGCGAAATCGAGGTCTCAATTCCCTGCACCACGAACTGGCTCAGCGCCCGCTCCATCTTGGCGATAGCCTCCGCGCGATCAACCCCATGCACAATCAGCTTCGCAATCAGCGAGTCGTAGTAAGGCGGCACAATCCCCTCAGCGTATTGCGCCGTGTCCACGCGCACCCCGTTCCCTCCGGGCACATTGAAAGCCGTAATCTGCCCCGCTGACGGCGTGAACTTCTGCGGATGTTCCGCGTTGATGCGGCACTCAATGGAATGCCCGCGCATCTCAATCTTTTTGGGCAGGATCGCGTCCAGCCGCTCGCCCGCCGCAATGCGCAACTGCGCCTTCACCAGGTCGATGCCGGTAATCGCCTCGGTCACCGGGTGCTCCACCTGGATACGCGTATTCATCTCGATGAAGTAAAGTTGACGGTCCTCATCCATCAGAAACTCAATCGTCCCAGCATTCTGGTAGCCGATATCCGCCAGGCAGCGGCACAAGGTCGCGCTGATCTCCTCGCGCATCTTCGGCGTGACTTGTAAGCTTGGCGCCTCCTCAATCAGCTTCTGATGCCGCCGCTGAATCGAGCATTCTCTCTCAAACAGCGTAGCCACATTGCCGTGCTCATCGGCCAGTACCTGGAACTCGATATGCCGCGGCTGCTCAATGAATTTCTCCATGTAGAGTTCGCCGTTGCCGAATGCATTGGCTGCTTCAGTGTTGGCCGCGTGAAACAGATTCGGTAATTCCTCAGCGTTGCGCACAATACGCATCCCGCGGCCCCCGCCACCCGCCTTGGCCTTGAGGATGACCGGATAGCCGACCTTCACAGCCCACTCCAGCGCCGCTTCCGCCGATTCAATCACCCCATCGGACCCAGGCAGAATAGGCACTTTGGCCCTCTTCATCGCCTGGCGCGCCTTTTCCTTCTCGCCCATCAGCCGTGTCACTTCCGGCGGAGGCCCAATGAACTTGATATTCGATGCGCGGCAGACTTCAGCGAAGTTCGCGTTCTCGCTCAGCAGGCCATAGCCGGGATGGATCGCCTCCACATCGGCAATCTCGGCCGCCGAGATAACCGCAGGCACATTCAGATAGCTGTCCGCCAGCCGCGGAGGGCCAATGCAGATAGCCTCGTCGGCAAAGCGAACGTGGAGAGAGTTGCGGTCCGCCTCGCTATAGACGGCGACCGTGCGAATGCCGAGTTCTCGGCAGGCGTTCAAAACGCGCAGTGCAATTTCACCGCGATTGGCAACCAGTACCTTACGAAACATTCATGACCCTAACTTAGCCTGATAAAAAACAGGGGCTGGCCAAACTCAATCGGCTGGCCGTTGGAGACAAGACACTTCACGACCTCGCCGGCAGCGTCCGATTCGATCTCGTTCATCAGCTTCATCGCCTCCACAATGCAGATCACCTGCCCCTTGTCCACATGATCCCCAGGGGAAACAAAAGCCGCCGCGCCCGGTGAAGGAGAACCGTAATACGTCCCCACAATAGGAGATTTGACGATATGCAGCCCCGCATCCGGGTCCGCCGCGGGCACCGCCGCCGGAGGCTCAACTGGGTGACCCGCAGCTTGCGCAGCCGCCTGTGCAACTCCCTGAGGTGCCGACGCCAATAACCGGGCCAGGTCGCCCAACCCTGCCGTGCTACCCGCGGGCGGGTTGAACTTGAGCCGAATCTTCAAGTCGCCCCGGTCCAGATCGAACTCGGCAACCTGATGTTCCTTCAGAAATTCAATCAGTTGTTTCAGATCCGCAATATCTTCTGGTTTCATTCGTTCCTTAACTTTCCCAACTGCAAGTGGGATGGGGTTTAAAGCTCAATCAGGGCTTTTGGCGCAGGCGTCAGCACCTTTCCACCGGCGAGCGTTACAGCCACCATATCTTCGATGCGAATCCCGAACTGGCCGGCCAAGTAAATGCCCGGCTCAATGGTCACAACCATTCCCGCCTGCAGCCTGTTGGTCTGTCCTGCGCCAATTCGCGGCGACTCGTGAATCTCCAGCCCGACCCCGTGGCCGGTGGAGTGGGAAAATGCCTCCGCCAAACCTGCCTTGCGCAACACGCCCCGCGCCGCCTCGTCCACTTCTCCGCAGCTTGCGCCAGGACGCACCGCACCCACCCCAGCCTCCTGAGCCTCAAGCACTGCCTCGTAAGCCGCCCGCTCCTTGGGCCTAGGTTTACCAAGGTAAACGGTACGGGTCATATCCGAACAATAGCCTCTGAGGATTATACCGAAGTCGAGCGTCACAAAGCCCTTGCGCGGCAGTCGAGTATCGGTCGCTCGACCATGGGGCAAAGCCGACCGCACCCCCGACGCGACGATCGTCTCAAACGACATCCCCTCCGCCCCCAGCAACCGTGCCTTGTACTCCAGTTCCGCAGCCACCTCGACTTCTTTGAGTCCCGGCCGCAGGAACCCCAGAATGTGCTCGAACAGACTGCACCCCACGAGCGCCGCCTCGCTCATCAGGGCCAGTTCCTCTTCGTCTTTGATGTTTCGCAAAGGCTCAACCAGCGGAGCAGCCAGTGGCGACAAAAATGCGCGGCGAAGCTTGCTGGGCAGCGCCGCTTTCAAGCGTGTAAGCTCGGCAACCGAGGTCCAGACCGGATCGAATCCCGCCATCTCCGCACCCGGTTGTGCAGCCAGCCATTCCACAGCCGCCACCGCCGGAGATCCAGAGACAATCCACACCTGCGCGGCCTTGACCTCCTCGGCCGCCTGGCTCGTGTAGCGCCCATCGGTAAACAAGCGAGAAGCCCGGCGAGTCACAGCCAATGCAGCGCTCGAACCGGTAAATCCACACAAGTAGCGAAGGTCTGGGAGATGAGTAACCAGCAATCCGGAGAGCCCGGCCTTTGTCAGCCGGCGGCGCAATTTGCCGATACGAGATAAATGGTCCACCCGGTCAGTTTTATCACGGAGGGGCAGGGACGAGGGAATAGGGATTTAGGGACTAAAGCGAGCGTGGTGGAACAACGAGCCTTCACTGCAAAATCAATGCGAGTGCGCGACTGAACTTTCGGGCAGAACTACCCCCCGGGGACTATCCCCTATTCCCTTAGTCCCTGCTCTTACACTGCCGGCCTAACCGGTTTCTTCTGCTGCGGGTCCAATTCCGCACCCGCCGCATGAAGATCGGACTGCCGATCCATCCACTCGTCCAGCCGCGACCGCTTGAAGCGCCACCGGTTGCCCAGCTTGAAGGCCGGCACAAACCCCTCCGACGCATATTTATAGAGCGTGTCCGGAGAAATCCCCAGGTAGTCCGAGGCCTGCCGGATATCCAAAACCTCGCGTACTTCAGGAACCAGAAGATTGGAGCGGGCGGCGGCGATGCGCATGACAAGCCTCCTGGAGGCAAAACCACCTCAGCAGAGATTCCGGCAGACATGCCGGTAGTCTTGTATATAGCGCGGTTTCACCCAACAGTTCAAGGGTTTTCAGGCAATTGCAGGAAATTAACCCACTTTCCCGTCTTCAGCCGTGAAGCCCGGCGGAGGCAATTCCCTGGCGATCCACAGCCAGTTGCGCCCAACTGACCCGCCCCACCCTACCCATTGGGTTATTAGGACAGATGGTGCGCCCACAGAGGAAATTGGCTGGACGCAGAGAAATTACCGCCTGAGTGAAAACCGGCCCGATCGATGTTCCCTGACGCCGGTTCCGGGTTCCCTGATGCCTGTTCCCGGCCTTTGCGTTATCATTCCCTTCGGTACCCATGTCTACTCTTCCCCCATCTCCGACGGAACAACACGAGTTTGAGGGCGATTATCGCCCCGCCGATCCTTCCAATCCCTCCGCTCATCTCGACCCCGTCAACGCACGCGTCGAAACCGCCGATGTCGCCTATCTGGCGCAACTCTCCGAGACCCTGAATACCACTCTGGATCTTGAAACTCTCCTCAACCGCACCTCTGAACTGGTCCGCGCGGTTCTCGATTACCGCATCTTCGCTATTCTGCTGCTGAACGACCGCACTCGCGACCTGCGCATGCGCTTCCAGATCGGCCACACCCCGGAGACCGAGCGCATCCGCGTGCCCATTGGCCGCGGTGTCATTGGACAGGTCGCCCTGACACGCCAGTCGATCCTGCTCAACGACGTTTCCACCTCCGACATTTACATCGCCGCCAATCCTGTGGTCCGCTCCGAGCTCGCTGTCCCGCTGATCGCAAAAAATCGTCTCATCGGCGTGATGGACATCGAGAGCGAGCAAGCCAATTACTTCGGCCCAGAGCACCTGCATCTGTTGACACTCACTGCGTCGCGCATCGCCCAGGCCATTGAGAACGCCCGCCTCTATACCCGCGTCTCGCGACAGGCGCAAACGCTCGCGGTGCTCAACGAGATTGCGGTCGACCTCACCTCCATCCTCGACCTTGACCCGCTGCTCGAACGCGTCGGCCAACTGCTGCGCCGGCTGATCGACTACCAGATGTTTACCATCATGCTGCTCGACGATACGGGGGATTTCCTCATCACACGCTACGCATGGCGCTTCGGCTCTACGCACGCGCCGAAGCGGCGTATCTCCATCACCAGCGGCCTGGTGGGCGCAGCCGTCCGCGAGTGGCGGCCCATCAATGTTCGCGACGTGCACAAGGACCCGCGCTACCTGGAAATGAACCCGGAGACCCGCTCTGAACTGATCGTCCCGCTCTTTTACAAGGGGCGCGTGATCGGGGTGCTCGATCTTGAACACACGCGGGCAGGCTTCTTCAATGAAGACCATCAGCGCATGCTCACCACGCTCGCAGCCCAGGTGGCTATCTCCATTGAGAACGCCCGGCTCTACCAGGCCGTCCGTCGCCAGGAGCACCAGTTGGAGCGCGACATCTCCATGGCGCGCGAAGTTCAGCTCCGACTGCTGCCAACCGACGCGCCGGAGCATCCTCACGCGGAGATGGCCGTGCGTTTTCTTCCTGCGCGCACCATCGGCGGAGACCTCTACGACTTTCTCGACTACGGGCCTGACCGTACAGCCATTGTCCTCGGCGACGTGAGCGGTAAGGCCGCCCCAGCCGCACTCTTCGCCGCACTCGTCAGCGGAATCATGCGCTCCGCGGCCGTCCATCGCCCGGACCCCGCGCGGATGCTGGCATCGCTCAACGACGCCATCCAGGAGCGCAAGCTCGATTCGCAATACGTCTCTCTGCTCTTCGCACTCTGGAACGACGAGGACCAGACACTGCTGGTTGCCAACTCCGGAGCCGTTCAGCCTGTGCTGTGCCGGCAGGGTCAATCCATCGTTGTGAAAGCGGAAGGCTTCCCACTCGGCCTGTTTCCCGACGTTACTTATGAGGAGTACTCTGTTGCAACAGAGCCCGGCGACGCCATCGTCTTCGTCTCCGACGGAATTCTCGACGCTGAGAATGCCGGGAGCGAAATGTACGGCGATGAACGCCTTTCCCAGTTTCTCTGCGCCCACCGCAATCTCTCCGCAGCTGAAATCGCCGACGCCCTGCTGGCCGATGTAGCCCGATTCCAAGGCGCTCACGATCGCTTCGACGACGAGACGATTATCGTACTTCGTGTCCGCTAAACAACTGAAGTCCACGGTTGCATCCCGGAACGAGCTGAACATGAAAGCCAGAATCAAACCAAAGAATCCGCTCCTCTGGGTCTTCGAACCGCTCGAGGACGATCCACGCTTCGTTCTGCGAAAACTCTTCAGCTTCGATGCAGCATACCTGGACGGCCGTTTGTACCTCGCTGTTTCCGGCGGAAAAGAGCCCTGGAATGGCCTTCTTGTCTGCACGTCGCGCGAACACCACGCCGCCATTAGAAGCCAATACCCGCAACTCGTTTCGCACCAGGTATTGGGAAAGTGGCTCTACCTGTCCCAGTCTCATCCAGAGTTCGAGTCCCTTGCGGGACCTCGCGGCAATGGCGCGCAAGCGCGACCCGAGACTCGGCGTCGAATCCAAAGTGAGAATGCGCTAGGAAGTTCGCGATCGACTTAACGCCCACTCCGGCCATCCGATAACGGGCCCGTCAGACGGGGGAGCGGGCCAGTCCCTGTCTTACCCTCCGTCCTAAGTGGTTAGGCTCGCTGCGGGTCAAGCGGCTATTGTGAATGGTCACCAAGATTTTGTGCTTACCTTCGACCAGAAGAATGGGTTGATGCGCCTCAACGCTATGCAAAGAACCCTTCATCTATCCGAAACACCAATCCCCATGCGCCTGCAGAGTACGCCGGAGGGTGCGCCCATCGATCCAAAGCTGGTGCCAGTCGGTTAAAGAGGCATGTTTGCAGTTGCCTACTTTGCCCGCTCTAACTTCGCAATCATCGGCTTTCCCCTGAGGGACGCGGCGAGAATCCACGAGGCGCCGCACACTGCCAAAGCAATAAACGCGCTCGACCACTCGTCCGGGTCATGCGACTTCGGATAACTCACCACGCGCGGTCCATGGAGCACCAGAACCCAAAGTAGAAACATGACTCCTAGCATTGTGGCCGCGAGCCGGTCCATCCAACCTGAAGCAATGCAGATGCCAGCGGCAATGAATGCGAGCGCCGTGATGTGCGTCCACAGCGAGCCGCTGCCGGGAATCCAATGTGGAATCAGGGACACAATAAAGGCAAAGACAAGGTAGTGATCGATGCCGAATACGATTGCTGAAATTGCAAACAAGTAACGCCCGGAGCGAAGCAAGCCATTCAGAATATCTCGCCAACGGCTGGCCATGACGTTCTCCGATGGCAAACTTGCCGCAAGTATCCAAGCCGCGCCGCACATGGTCAAAGTCTCAAACGCTGTAGTGCGGATACCCACGTCGAATGGAACAGCTAGCACCTGGGGAAGTTGCAGCAGGAGGTCGCACACAAGGAATAAAAAGCCGAGAAGTACGGCTGCCAACCGCTCTCGAAAATGAGTCGCTATACAAACCGCTGCAGCTATGAGAGCAACTCCGGTGAGATAGGCAAGCCAGGCGCGACTCGGAATCCATGGAATGACGTGCAGAAATGTACCCTTTGCATGCGCGCAAACGATGTTCTCAGCACCGAATGCGGCAATCGCAATTGCAAACACGAGGCGGCCTTGCTCTACGATCCATTTCATCATCGTTTTCTCAATTCAAACTGAGGGTATTAATGCGTTGAGCTATGAGGTGAGTTTGCTGGTTTACTACGCCGGCGATAGGTCGAGTGCAGTGGTTTCACACCCTTTCGCCAGGAAAAAAGCGAAAAAAATGGGGCACGGCGGATTTGTGGCGCCTCCGGCAAGCCCTGCAATCGGACAGGAAACTCCTCTTACTGTTGCTCGAAAAAGTGGCTAGCATCCATAGCCACTTGTCTGTGTTTCACCCTGACCACTAGAATGGTCCCGTGAAAAGCGCTTTGCACGAAACGCTGCCCATCTTCAACATCGACCGTGCGGACCACAGTCCACTCCACAAACAGATCTACGATGGCTACAGGGCCGCCATCCTTCGCGGCGACCTCGGCCCCGGCGGGCAGATCCTCTCCAGCCGCGAATTCGCATCCGAACTCCGCGTCTCCCGCTTTCCCGTACTCAATGCTTATGCGCAATTGATTGCGGAGGGTTACCTGGAGTCCCGCGTCGGCGCCGGCACCTTTGTCTCCGCGTCATTGCCCGAGCAGCAAATGTCGGTCGCGCAGACCTCCGGCCGATCCGTGGCCGCTCCTTCCGGCCCGCGCCCGGTCTCCCGCCGTTCGACGCTTTATCCGTCGTTTCCCAATGCATCGCACCTGCGCAATTGGGGATCGTTCGGCGTGCATCAGCCTGCATTGGACCAGTTCCCTTTCCCTATCTGGGCCGGCCTCATTGCACGCCACAGCCGCAATCCCCACGTCCGCGCCATCCAACGCGTCGACCCGAGCGGCGCCGAGCGTTTCCGCGGCGCCATCTGCGACTATCTGCGCACAGCCCGCGGCGTCAAATGCACACCGGAGCAGATTCTCGTTGTCTCAGGATCGCAGCAGGCACTCGACATCACTTCCCGCGTTCTACTCGATCCCGGAAACTCCGTCTGGGTTGAGGAGCCCGGCTACTCGCTCCAGCGCATCGTGCTCACCGCTGCAGGTTGCCGGCTCGTTCCTGTTCCCGTGGACGGAGATGGTATGGACGTTACCGCCGCAATCAAGCGCGCTCCGAAAGCACGCGCCGCTTTCGTCACGCCGTCGCACCAATATCCGCTTGGGTCCACCATGAGCGCATCCCGGCGGATTCAACTGCTCAACTGGGCTCACAGCGCGGGCGCATGGATCATCGAGGACGATTACGACAGCGAGTTCCGGTATGAATCGCTTCCCATTTCGTCGATGCACGGCCTCGATCGCAACGCGCGCGTCATCTACATTGGGACATTCAGCAAGGTTCTGTTTCCTTCACTGCGCCTTGGGTATATTGTCATGCCGCCGGACCTGGTCGACCGCTTCGTCGCCGTACGGCACGCGATGGACATTTTCCCTCCCTACCTGCACCAGGAGGTTATGGCCGACTTTATTATTGAGGGACATTTCACTCGGCACATTCGCAAAATGCGCCAGGTTTACAAAGAGAGGCGATCAATCCTCATCGACTCGCTGGCCCGCGATTTTCCCGCCCATCGCGGCTATGAAATCCATGGCGTGGAAGCCGGCATGCACCTCGCCATGACTCTTCCGCCCAATCTTCGATCCTCGATCACGGACGCTGAGATCTCGCTTCGCGCAGCAAGCTCGCGTCTGTGGCTCTGGCCTCTTTCGCCTTCATACACAACCGTCCCGCCGCGGCTGGGATTCATCCTTGGATTTGGCAGTTCCCTGCCATCGCAGATTCCAGGCGCGGTCCGGCTGATGCACTCGCTGATTTCTTCCGGGTAGGTCGAAGTTTTCCTGGCAACTCAATGAGTCAGAGCATCGGAGTTAGGTTCAGATTGCAGCATTCTAAAATCATTCATGGAGGCTTTCATGCCCATCGAAATGCGCGGCGTTTGTCCGCTGCTTCAGGTTTACGACATGCCTGCGTCAGTTCGTTTCTATCGCGACATACTGGGGTTTGAAGTTTTCAACGCGTCAAAGCCGCGGTCGGAGGACGACTCCGACTGGGTGTGGCTCAAGCGGGATGGGACGGAGTTGATGCTCAACACCAGGTATGAGTTCGATAGCCGGCCGCCTGCCCCCGATCCGGCTCTTTTCGCCGCACACGACGACACGTGCCTTTACATTGGCTGCCCGGATGTGGACGAGGCTTACCGGCACCTTCGCGACAAGGGCCTGGACATCGCGGAGCCGAAGATCGCGTGGTACGGAATGAAGCAGCTTTACCTGAAAGATCCCGACGGGTTTGGCATCTGCTTCCAATGGAGCGCCTGACGACCGGCGCGACAAGCCGCGGGCCCATCCTGTATTGTGAGGCTGTAATTCAAGTTCGTTTATGCTTCTTTCTCTTCCAACTCTGGCTTCGCCGCAGCACTTCTCTCCAGTTGAGAAGATCGTTTTCGCCGGGATGATGGTCGCCTCGGGGTATCTTTTCTGGCGGCGCTTCGGCGTGGTCCTCAACAAAATCCTTGAATCGAGAAAAGACCCGAACTTTCACCTCTTCCCGATAGGAAAACGGGTCTGGGATTTCTTCTGGGAAGTGCTGTGCCAGGCCAAGGTCATTCGCGAGCGTCCGTTGCCCGGCTTGGCGCATGCGTTGGTGTTCTGGGCGTTTCTGGCATTCGCGCTGGTTACGCTGAACCACTGTGCGTCTGGGCTTGGAGTGGGCTTTCTTTCGCCTGCCGGGCTCATTGGACGGTGGTATTTTTACTTTGCCGCGGCCTTCGCGCTGGCTTGCGCTGTGGGGATTCTTGGCCTGTTTGTCCGAAGGTTCCTGGTGCGCCCTAAGTGGCTGGGCGAGAAGCTTTCCTGGGAGTCGGGATTCATTGCGCTCCTGATCTTTGCGCTGATGGCTACTTACCTGGCGTCGTTTTTTGTCGCCGATGCCGATACTGCCGCGCGCATTCTTTGGTGGGCGCACACGCTGGCGCTGCTGACTTTTCTGCCACTCATTCCGCATACCAAACATTTGCACCTGGTTCTGAGCCCCGCCACCATTTTTCTGTCGCGCGGGAGCTACGCGCAGATTCCTGCACTAAATGGCGATGAGGATTTTGGGCTGGTGGCAGGGACGGACTTGACAAAGCTTGTCAGCTTGCAGGCTTACTCCTGCGTGGAGTGCGGGCGCTGCACGGAGCACTGCCCTGCTGCCAACACGGGGAAGCTGCTTAACCCTAAAGAAATCATTTTGGGAGTACGCGCTTATCTGAATGACCTGGGGCCGGCATCGGACCAGGCGCTGCTGGGGAAATACAATTCGCAGGTGGCGGTTTTTCAGTGTACTACGTGCGGGGCTTGCGAATTCCAGTGCCCGGTCGGGATTGAGCATGTGCCTATTCTTGTGGGGCTGCGGCGTGGGGCGGTCAATACGGGAGCATGGGAAGACGATTATGGCTCGAAGCTGTTCCTGGCTCTTGAACGCGGCTCAAACGCACTGGGCATCAGCCCTGCCGAGCGTGACAAGTTTATTCGGAAACAGGCGCTGCCCATTTTCGACGGAACGCAGGAATATTGTTTGTGGCTGGGCTGCATGGGCGGATACGACCCCAAGGGGCGCGAGATTGTGGCTGACTTTGCGCGCGTGATGAATTACCTCGGGGCCAGCTACGGCGTGCTGCGCAAAGAAAAATGCACGGGCGACCCGGTGCGGCGGCTGGGCAATGACCTGGTTTTTCAGCAACTGGCTGAGGCGAATCTCGAAGCACTGGCGCAGAACAAGGTGAAAAAGATTGTGTCGATTTGTCCGCACTGCGTGCGGACGATTCAAGAGGACTGGAAGGAGTACGGAACGCCGCCGGAGATTGAGCACCACAGTGAGTTTTTGGCGCGGTTTGCGGACAAGCTACCGCAACAAAGCAAGGACGAGACGATTGTGTTTCACGATCCCTGCTACCTGGGGCGCTACCGCAATGTTTACGAGGAACCGCGGGCGGTTGCGGGGCTGGCTGGAACGGTGGTGGAGGCTCCGCGGAATCATGAACGGAGTTTCTGCTGCGGGGCTGGAGGTGGGTTGGCTTTTCTCGGCGAGGAGACTGGAGAAAGAGTGAGCCATAATCGTGCGGCTGAACTAGTCGCCACCGGCGCGCAAACCGTAGGCACCGCCTGCCCCTTCTGCAACAGCATGTTTCGGGATGCGCTGACGGCTGGAGGTAGCGAACCGCCGCAGTTGCTGGATATTGCGCAATTGGTGGCGCGGGGATTGCCCACGGACAGCGCAGTTTGAGGTTTCCCTCCCTTGCGCCAGAAAAAGGGCGCAAGGATGGGGCACGGAGTGTAAGTGACTGCAAGACGAATCAACAGGGACCATGCCAATTAGGATGTACGAGGCACTTTCATTATGAAAATCATTGTCGCTATCAAACAGGTTCCGGACCGCGATGCGCAGTTTCGCATCGACGCCGCGGGTAAGTGGATTGAAGAAGCCGATCTTCAATTTGCGCTGAACGAGTCGGATGCTTATGCGCTGGAAGAGGCGCTGCAATTGAAGGAGAAGAACGGCGGCGAGGTCATCGTGCTCTCGGCTGGTCCCGAGCGGATCGGGCAAACGATTCGCGAGGCGCTAGCCAAGGGAGCGGATCGCGCAATCAATATTGCCTGCGACGATTTGGGGACGCGCGATTCGCTGGGCGTGGCGCGGTTGCTGGCCGCGGCCGTGAAGCAGGAGAATCCTGACCTGCTGCTTACGGGGCTTCAATCGGAGGACCTGGGGCTGGGACAGACCGGCGTGATTTTGGCGGAATTGCTGGGGCTGCCGCACGCTACGCTGATTCTCCACGTGGAGAAGACCGGGACTGGGCTGACAGTGAAGCGCGAATTGGAAGAAGGCTGGTTCCAGACGATCGATATGCCGACGCCAGCGGTGCTGACCATCCAGTCCGGGGGAAACAAGCTGCGCTATGCAACGCTGATGGGCATCAAGCGCGCCAAGATGAAGGAAGTCCGGCAACTGACCGCTGCGGAGCTTGGCGTGGATGGGGCGCCGGTGGTGGTTCTCGACCGTGTTTCCCTGCCGCTGAAACAAAAATCGACGCAGATTCTGCCCGGCTCGCCCAAAGAAGCAGCCGCGGCCCTGGTAGAAAAGCTGAAATTCGAGGTGCGCGTGCTATGAGCGGGATTCTGGTAGTCATCGAACAGCGTGAAGGCCGCATCTCCCGCATCAGTTGGGAAGCGGTAGCCGCAGGGCAGCGACTCTCCGCGCAGACGGGCGAACCCGTCGGTGCAGTCATTATCGGATCGGAAACCGAGACCCTGGCCGCTGAAGTCGCGAGCCGCCCTGTTGGCAAAGTCATCCGCGTGGAGCACCCGCTGCTTGCCCGGTACACGCCCGATGGTTTCACGCTGGCGCTTCAGCAGTTGATCCAATCCGAGTCGCCAACCTACGTGGTGCTCCCGCATACGTACCAGGTGCGCGACTACGCACCGGCGCTGGCCGCACGGCTGGGCGAGGTGCTGATCGGCGATGTGGTGGCTATTGGCGAAGGACCGGTGTTCACACGCCAACTGATGCAAGGCCGGCTGAACGGCAGTTATCGCCACACCGGCACTGGCGCCTGCTTTGTCTCTGTGCAGGCTGGGGCATTTCGCACGGAGGTTTCTGAAGCAACGGCCGCCGCCGCAGTCACCAGCTTTACGCCTACGCTCGACGTGGCTCAGATCCGCACCAAGCCGGCCGAGCCGTTCCGCGGGTCATCGCAGACGGTCGACCTGGGCTCGGCGCAGCTCATCGTTAGTGTTGGGCGCGGTATCAAGGAAGCGGATAATTTGCCGCTGGTGCAGGACCTGGCTACTGCGCTTGGAGCGGAACTGGCTGCATCGCGCCCCATCTGCGACAACGGCTGGCTGCCTATGGAGCGGCAGGTGGGCAGTTCCGGGCAAACTGTAGCGCCAAAACTCTATCTTGCGGTCGGGATATCCGGCGCCATTCAGCATCTGGTCGGCATGAAGGGGTCGCAGTGCATTGTCGCCATTAACAAAGACCCCGATGCGCCTATCTTTGAGGTGGCGGATTACGGAATTGTTGGGGATTTGTTTGAGGTGGTTCCGGCCTTGACTGAGGCTGTCAAGGCGGCAAGGTCGTAGCGACGAATTGGCCGGGTATTGGATAAAGCCTGTCGGGGATGCAAGAATGTATCGACTTCAGGAATATCCAGTGAAGTTGGATACCGAAGAGCTCCGGCTGGCAGCGGGCATTCCCTCAGGGGCTGAAGCCCAAGTTGATTTTTGCGGCCGGGGTGGCACGGCTAAAGCCATGCCCTTTCAAAACCGAAGGAGTGTCCCATGAGTGATTCTTTGACTGGAAGGACGGTGTGCCTGGCGGCGATGCTGATGACAATTGCAGTCGCAAGCGTTGGGGTAGGGCTGCTCCCGGCAAGGGCTCAGCAGCCTGTTGCTGAGCAGCCGGATAAGTACACATGGCTGGAAGATATCAACGGTGAGAAGCAACTGGCATGGGTGAAGGCGGAGAATGCGCGGACGGCAGAGGTGCTGGAGAAGGACAGCCACTTCGTTCCTCTGCAGGCTGATGCGCTGAAGGTGCTGGAGTCTCCTGATCGGCTGGCCATGCCACAGTTTCGCAACGGCACGGTCTATAACACTTGGCGCGATGCGGAGCATGTGAGAGGCATTGTGCGGCGCACGACGCTGAAGGATTACCTGACCACAGAGCCGAAGTGGGAGACGGTGCTGGACTACGATGCGCTGTCGAAAGAAGACAAGCAAAGCTGGGTGGGGCATGGACTGCTTTGCCAGGAGCCGGACGAAGAGGTGTGCCTGGTTGCGCTTTCGGCAGGGGGCGAGGATGCCGCGACCCTGCGCGAGATGAACCTGAAGACGGGCAAGTTTGTCGAGGGTGGCTTTGTGATGCCGCGCGGCAAGCAAGAGGTGGCATGGAAAGATAAGGACACGCTGCTGATTGCACGCGATTGGGGCCCTGGGACCATGAGCGAAGCCGGTTATCCGATCACAATTCGGGAGTGGAAGCGCAGCGAGCCGCTGGAAAGCTCAAAGGAAGTGTATCGCGGAGACACCAAGGACAACGGTTATGGGGACAATCCCGGCGTACTGACGGATGCGCAGGGACACCGCGTGGCGATCATCGAGCGGAACATGACTACGTTTGAACAGGAGACCTATCTGCTGTTGCCCGGCGGAGTGAAGAAGCTGGGGCTGCCGAAAAAGCTCGACATTGACGGACTGCTGGATGGTCAATTTGTTGTAACGCTCGCAGAGGATTGGACGCCCGCGGGACAAACGAAGAGTATCGCGCAAGGGTCAGTCGTTTCGATGCAGTTGTACGAAATGAAAAGAGATCCGGTGCATCTTAAACCCACTGTGGTTTTTGCGCCGACGGCGGAGGAGTTTGCGCAGGAGGGGTTGGCGATGACCAGGAATCACCTGATCCTGACGACACTTGATCATGTGCAGGGGCGCGCGTATGTGTACACGCATGGAAGCGATGGGCAATGGACGCGGAAACGGCTGCCGGTGCCGGATAACCAGACGGTCGGGATTGTCACGACCAGCCGGACGGATGACCGGTTCTTCATGGTGCTTACAGGCTTCCTGACGCCGACTTCGCTGTGGCTGGGCGATGCGGGGAATGGTTCTCTGGAGTTGGCGAAGTCGCAGAAGCCGCAGTTTGACGCGAGCGGCGATGTGGTGGAGCAACTGGAAGCGACCTCAAAGGATGGGACCAAGGTTCCATACTTTGTGGTGCATCGCAAGGACATGCCCCACGACGGGTCGAATGCAACGGTGCTGAACGCTTATGGCGGCTTTCAGGTGTCGGAGACACCGAGCTACTCCGGCGTGATGGGCAAGTTGTGGCTGGAGCACGGTGGCGTGTTTGTGCTGGCCAATATTCGAGGCGGCGGCGAGTTTGGACCGGCATGGCACGAGGCGGGTCTCAAGACGCATCGGCAACGGATTTACGACGACTTCTACGCCGTGGCCCAGGACCTGGTGGCACGCAAGATTACCTCGACGCGGAGGCTGGGGATTATCGGCGGATCGAATGGCGGCCTGCTGATGGGCGTCGAATTCACTCAACACCCGGAGATGTGGAATGCGGTTGTGATCCAGGTGCCGCTGCTGGACATGCTGGCGTTTGAGCATCTGTCGGCCGGTGCTTCCTGGGTGGGCGAGTACGGGTCGGCATCGGTGCCTGAGGAGCGGGCGTTTCTGGCGTCGATTTCGCCGTACAACCAGCTAAAGCCGGATGTGCATTATCCGGTGCCGCTGATCTTTACTACGACCAAGGACGATCGCGTGGGGCCGGTTCATGCGCGCAAATTCGCGGCGCGGATGGAGGAGTTTCACGAGCCGTTTTTCTATGACGAGATCACGGAGGGCGGACACGGCGCAGGCGCTGATAACAAGCAGGAGGCGCGGACGAGGGCCGAGTACTTCACCTATCTGACGATGAAGCTGATGGATTGAGTTGACGTCGGCTGGCCAGTTTCCGGATGCTGGAAAACCGGATGCTGGCTTCATCGGCCGACAGGCATTTGCGCCGCCCCGGCCCAAGGCTTTATGGTTCCCTGTTCACTGCATACAAAGAAAGCCGCGGGGTCTAGCCATGTTCTTTCCTGAAACTTATCAGGGCGCTCTTCTTTTAATGATTTTGACCATGTTGTGCTGGGGGTCGTGGGCCAACACGCTCAAGCTCTGCACAGGCTATCGCTTCCAGCTTTTTTATTGGGACTATGCAATTGGGCTGGCCGCCGGCACCGTGTTCTGGGGACTTACCGTCGGCAGCCACGGACAGGCCGGCACGCCCTTTCTCAGCGATATTGCGCAGGCGAGCGCCGCCTCGATTCTCTTCGCGTTTCTTGGCGGAGTGATCTTCAACATTGCCAATCTGCTGCTGGTGGCGGCCATCGATGTAGCCGGGCTTGCTGTGGCGTTCCCGGTTGGCATTGGCCTGGCGCTCATTGTGGGAGCGGTTTCAAGCTACCTGGTGCGGCCGGCCGGCAATCCCCTGCTGCTGTTTGGCGGAGTGGCGCTGGTTACCGTGGCCATCCTCTTCGACGCGGCAGCTTATCGCAGGCGAGAGGCGAAGGCGAAGGCGGCCACCACGCGTGGTATCGTGCTTTCGCTGGTGGCCGGTGTGCTGATGGGAACCTTTTATCCGCTTGTGGCGGCTTCTCTGCGCGGCGCCAAGGGCGTTCCAGCGGTTGGTCCGTATGCCGTGGCATTGTTCTTTGCCTTTGGCGTGCTTCTGTCCACCGTTCCGGCCAACCTGTTGCTCATGGCCAAGCCGCTCGATGGCAAGCCGCCGGTGAAAGGGGCAGGCTATTGGCCCGCACCTTTGCGCTGGCACTTCGCGGGACTGCTGGGCGGAGGGATCTGGGCAACCGGTGCGATCGCCAATTTTGTGGCCTCGGGAGCGCACTTGGTGGGGCCAGCAGTTTCCTATTCTATTGGACAGGGCGCGACGATGGTCTCGGCCTGCTGGGGCGTTTTCGTGTGGCGCGAGTTTGCCGGCGCACCGAGAGTGGCTCGCCGATACCTGCTCTACATGTTCATCTTCTTTGCGCTGGGACTGGTCGCCGTCGCCCTGGCCCCACTTTACTAACGGAGAGAATTGTTCCCTTGAACGGCATCCGCAAGCCTATCGTCGTCGTCGGCAGCGTCACCATGGATATGGTGACCCTCACCCCACGGATTCCGCGCACGGGTGAGACTGTCATTGGGACCGGATTTGGCACTACCCCCGGTGGCAAGGGAGCCAACCAGGCTGTTGCGGCCGCGCGGCTGAGTTATCCCGTGAAGATGGTGGGCAGAATTGGAGAGGACTTGTATGGGCCTGCCCTGCTTGAGAATCTGTCCGGTGCGGGCGTCGGCACTGAAGCTATGGAGCCAGTTGCAGGACCTTCCGGGCTGGCTCCGATATTTCTCTCCGAGGCCGGTGAGAACGCTATCGTCGTTGTTCCCGGCGCTAACGGGAAGGTCGATTCCGCTTACGTCGATCGCCACGCGGAACTTATTCGCTCTGCCGGCATGGTGCTTTGCCAGCTCGAGATTCCGATGGCAACGATCAGCCATGTGCTTGCCCTGTGCGCGGAGGCTGGCGTTCCCGCGATGCTCGATCCAGCTCCCGCGGCAACCCTGCCTGAAGCTGTGTGGGGCCAGGTTGCATGGTTCACGCCGAACGAAACCGAAGCGGCTTTCTACCTTGAGAATTCAGATGCACCCGAAGAAGCTGCGAAGCACCTGCTTGTGCGCGGCCTCAAGGGCGTTGTGTTGAAGCGCGGAAGCGAGGGGTCCTTCGTTGCGGTTGCGGGAGGCGAGGCAGCCTGGGTGCCCGCCTTCAAGGTGGATGTCATCGATACCGTTGGCGCGGGGGATTGCTTCAACGGGGCGTTTGCCGTGGCGCTGCTCGAAGGTCTCGAACCGTGGGCGGCGGCGCGTTTCGCCTCTGCCGCAGCGGCTATTTCCGTTTCACGGCGTGGCGCGCAGGCTTCCATGCCATCTCGAAAAGAGGTCGACAATTTCCTGGCGAAGCATAACTGATGTGTTGAAATTTCGCCTACCGGGCCGGAGGAATCCTGAATTGGTAAGCATTCACCGCACGCTTCGCACACTGAGTCTTCAACTTCTTGCGGCGGCTATTGTTATTATGGCGGCCGCGCAAGATTCGCAATACTCGCCCCTCGAACAGCAGATTCCCCCGCCGGAATGTATGAAACTGCACAACGCATGGGAGGGTGTTCTCACCGCTGGGTGCCCGCCTTTCACTCACGAGCGCTGGCTGCAGGACATCGCGCACTGGCGCATGGAGAGGCGAATTCGCATCGCCTACGACCCATCCCGCTATGACTTGCCCGCGCTGCAATGGACCGAATCCAGCTTCATGCAGCCGCAGATGATGGTGCATGACCGCTATTTCTTTGACCCCGTTTCTGAACGCTACACGGTTGACCGCTATCTTGACGATCTGGAAAAGCGCTACGGCGGGATAGATGCGGTGCTCGTTTGGTCGACCTATCCGAACATGGGTGTCGACGACCGCAACCAGTTGGAAATGGTCGCGTCCATGCCGGGCGGCGTCGAAGGCGTTCGCCAGATGGTTGCGGACTTTCATCGACGCGGCGTCCGCGTGCTCTTCCCCCTGATGATGTGGGATCAGGGGACGCACCAGCCGGATCGACCGTGGCCCGACGCCATCGCCACCCTGATGAAACAGATTGGCGCAGACGGCATCAACGGAGATACGCAGGAGGGCGTCCCGCTGGGATTTTCATTGGCTACGGAAAAGATCGACCATCCGCTGGCGTTTGAGCCGGAAGACAGCCCCAGCGACGAGGCGATTGCCTGGAACGTGATGAACTGGGGCCAGTACAGCTTTCCGTTTATTCCGACGGTAGACCGGTTCAAGTGGCTGGAGACTCGCCACATGGTCAACATCAGCGACCGCTGGAACCTGGACAAGACGGACGACCTGCAGTTCGCATTCTTCAACGGCATCGGCTGGGAAAGCTGGGAGAACGTCTGGGGCATCTGGATTGGCATCAGCCCGCGCGACGCTGAGGCTACACGGCGAGTCGCGACACTGGAGCGTGGCATTGCGCCGTTCCTCGTCAGCCCGGACTGGGAACCGCTTTCACCGATGCTCACTTTCGGCGTCTATGCAAGCCGCTGGACGCTTGGACACGAAACGGTGTGGACCATCGTGAATCGCAATAGCTACGAGGTCACCGGTCACCAGATGGAAGTGTCGCTGACGCCGGGAATGCGCTATTTCGACCTGTATCATGGCACTGAATTGAAGCCGGAAACGAAGGGGCAAACCAGCATTCTGAGCTTTGACATGGAAGCTAGCGGCTACGGCGCAATTCTTGCCACTCCCAGCGAACCGAGAGAAGCAATCAAGACCCTGATGCTGCACATGGCCACCAAGACAAAAAGACCAATGGCGGATTTCTCGCATCAGTCGGCCGTTCTGAAGCAGAGCCTGGTGGAGATTCCCGCAACAGCGCCTGTTTCTGAAGCTCCCGTTGGCATGGTCAAGATTCCCGGCGGGCAATTCGACTTCAAAGTACAGGGCGCGGAGATCGAGGGCGGCGCATCGGATAGGGTCGATGTCCAATACCCGTGGGAGCCTACGCCGCGCCGTTTCCATGAGCACACAATGGAGATCAAGCCGTTCTTCATCGATAAGTACCCCGTGACCAACGCCCAGTTCAAGCAGTTTATCGATGCAACGCACTACGCGCCCAAAGATTCCATCAACTTTCTGCGCGACTGGAAAAACGGCGGCTTTCCGCAGGGCTGGGACAATCGGCCTGTGACCTGGGTTTCTCTGGAAGATGCGCGGGCCTACGCACAGTGGGCCGGAAAGCGACTGCCGCACGAATGGGAGTGGCAGATTGCCGCACAAGGAACAGATGGCCGTATCTTCCCATGGGTTGGCTTCTGGCAGCAAGCCAACGTGCCCGCTCCGGATACGAGCCGATCCATGCGCGGGCCTGACCCTGTGGACGCACATCCGCAAGGCGCGAGCCCGTATGGCGTGATGGACATGGTGGGCAACGTGTGGCAGTGGACCGACGAATACACCGACGAACACACCCGCGCAGCGATTGTGCGTGGAGGCGAGTACTACCAGCCGCAGGGGTCCATCTGGTACTTCCCGGTGGCTTATCGGAACGACGAGCACGGCAAGTTGCTGCTGATGGCACCGAGCTACGACCGCTCCGGTGGCATCGGCTTCCGCTGCGTGAAGGAGGCGCAGTAGCAACCGAGTGCAAAATCCTCTCGCTTCGAAGTGTCGGTTCCACTCAGCGGTTGAAAGCAATTGCTTCGCATCCTCGCATCCCCGGTACTTCCACATGCAATTGAGATCGAGAGAAAAGTACTTCTTGCGAATGTCCGGCGGTACGTCCGGCTTAAAGAAGGTTTGAAGAAGTTAGATTGGGATAGCTCCTGGTGGAACCAAGCATTCCCTCAGGGGCTGAGGCCCGGCTCATTTGGGGTTCCCAGGTGGCCCGGGACCCAAAGTGTACCCGCCATGCCCTTTCAAGACAGCGGACCTCCGAGCTGATCGGCGATTGCCTATTCCAAACCTAGAATTCTCTTGTTCTTTTCCGCGTCTGCCCCGGCACCGGCGAAATCATCGAACGCACGGTCGGTTACGCGAATGATCTTCTCATTGATGAAATTCGCACCCTCCGCCGCACCGGCTTCAGGGTGCTTCAAACAGCACTCCCACTCCAGCACCGCCCAGCCTGGATAGCCGTACTGCGCCATCTTCGAGAAGATCGAGTTGAAATCGATCTGACCATCGCCGAGCGACCGGAAGCGACCCGGCCTGTCAATCCAATCCTGATATCCGCCATAGACACCGCTTCGCGCGCTTGGCCTGTACTCAGCGTCCTTCACGTGAAACGCCCGCACCCGCTCGTGATATAGATCCAGAAATCCAAGATAATCCATCTGCTGCAGGATCATGTGGCTCGGGTCGTACAGAATATTCGCCCGCTTGTGGCCGCCCACCGCGCTCAGGAACCGCTCGAATGTCGCTCCGTCGTGCAGGTCTTCGCCAGGATGCAGTTCGTAGCAAACGTCCACGCCGGCCTCCTCAAATGCGTTAAGGATTGGCAGCCACCGGCGACCCAACTCTGCAAAAGCCTCATCGATAAGCCCCGCCGGCCGCTGAGGCCAGGGATAAAAGAACGGCCATGCAAGCGCGCCGGAAAACGAAGCGTGCGCCGTAAGTCCCATCCTCCGGCTGGCCTCCGCCGCCCACAACAATTGCTGCACAGCCCACGCCTGGCGCCCCTTCGCGTCTTGAGCCAACTCCGGCGGAGCGAAGTCTGCAAAGGCCGTGTCGTATGCGGGGTGTGTCGCGACAAGTTGTCCCTGCAAGTGCGTGGAAAGCTCTGTTATTTCGAGCCCAGACTGCCGCACCAACCCCACTATTTCATCGCAGTAGTCCTGGCTCTCAGCCGCGCGTTGCAAATCGAAAAGCCGCCGGTCCCAACTGGGAATTTGCACGCCCTTGAAACCAAGATTCGCCGCCCATCCTGCCACTCCGTCAAGCGAATTGAACGGCGCCTCATCGGAAGCAAACTGCGCCAGAAATATTCCCGGTCCCTTGATCGTCTTCATCGTTACGCTCCTCTACAACACCTTCCAAGGACGATTTGAATCAGTTGCCATGCCATTTCAAAGCGGCAAATCTCCATCTTAATCAGAGCCTTCCTAAAAATCGACCCAGCTTTCGGTGCGGCTGCTCTCGATCGCGCGCTCAATGAATTGCATACCGCGCACTCCGGCCTCAATCCCTGGGAGTGTCACAGGCAAGGGATTTGCGCTACCTGCCTTCCACGCCAACAGCCCATCCGCAAATTCGCGATAGAGAACCGCAAAGGCCTCGATATAACCCTCCGGATGGCCACCAGGAAGCCGCGTGACAGTCAGGGCGTCGGTGCTCAAGTACGGTCCGGCAGCATGGCGAATTTCTTCCGGGCCATCCAGCCACTTCACGCTCAGCCGGTTCGGATCCTCCTGGCGCCATTCGATGGACCCCACTTCCCCATACACCCGAAGCCGCATGCCGTTTCGCTCGCCCGCCGCCACTTGAGACGCCATGAGCACTCCACTCGCACCGTTGTTTAGGCGGAGCAGCGCGTTGCAATCATCGTCCAGCCGGCGTCCTGGGACGACACTCCGGAGTGCTGCGTTCAGGCTTGTCACCTTGAGCCCGGTTACGTATTCGGTGAGGTGAAATGCGTGCGTTCCAATGTCTCCGATGCATCCGCCCGGACCATTCAGCGCCGGGTCAGAACGCCACGCAGCCTGCTTCTGTCCCGTGCTTTCAAGCGGGCTGCTCAACCAGCCTTGCAGGTACTCCACGGCTATTTTGCGGATAGGTCCCAATTTTCCGCTCGCACACAGCGCGCGCGCTTCACGAACCAGCGAGTATCCCGCATACGTATGAGTCAACCCATAGGGCAAACCGGACTTCACAACTGCGGCCTCGAGCGTCAGTACCTCGGCATAAGTGGCCGTTGCAGGCTTGTCGCTCATGACCGCAATCCCCGCGGCCAGCGCGGCCTGCGCCACGGGAAGGTGCAAATTGTTTGGCGTCGCGATCCCCACAAAGTCGATGCCGTCATCGCGTCTGCTCTCGGTTTCGAACATTTCCCCATAGCTCGCGTATGCCCGCGCCGGATCGATTCCGAAACTAGCTCCCGCCGCGCGCGACCGCTCCGCCGACTGTGAAAACGCTCCAGCTATTAACTCGATCTTTCCGTCCAGTTCGGCCGCCATCTTATGCACCGGACCAATAAAGGCACCGGGGCCACCGCCTACCATTCCCATCCTTAGTTTCCGGCTCATTGCTACTCTCCTCCAAGGGTTCGCCTCACGCAGTGGCTTACCAGTCGGTCAGTGTTCCGTCTAACTTGCGATTAATTGGGAGATATGCACGTTGATACTCATATTTCGCCGCTAACTTCTCATCCAGATCGACGCCCAGCCCAGGGCCGTCGCCCGGGTACATGAACCCTTCCTTGAACGAATACCGGTGTGGAAAAACCGCGTTCGTCTCGTCTGTATGAGGCATCAGTTCCTGTATCCCGAAGTTATGGATCGCTGTGTCGAAATGCAGAGCCGCGGCCATCGTAACCGGTGACAAATCCGTAGCTCCATGGAAGCCCGTGCGCACATGATAGAGCGCGGCGAAATCCGCCACCTTTTTGAGCGCCGTAAATCCGCCACCATGAACCAGCGTCATGCGCAGATAGTCGATCCACTGATTGCGCATGAGGTCATGCGCATCCCAGATCGAATTGAACACCTCGCCCACGGCAATCGGCGTCGTGGTGTGCTCGCGAATCACCTTGAACCCCTCCTGCAACTCCGCGGCCGCCGGGTCCTCCATCCAGAAAAGATGAAACGGCTCCAACTCCCTGCCAAGCCGCCCGGCTTCTATCGGGGTAAGGCGGTGATGGCAGTCGTGAAGAAGGTGCAACTCCTCGCCAAATGCCTCGCGCACCCGCGCAAATAGAGTGGGAACATGCCGCAGATACAGCTCACTCGACCACTCGTATTCCGAAGGAAGCCCGCGCTCCGCCGGCTCATAGCGGCGTGGCCCCTTGCTGATTCCGTACGTCGCCGAAAGGCCGGGGACCCCGCTCTGGACACGCACGGCCTTGAAGCCCAGCCCGATGTGGCGCGCCACGTCTTCGAGGGCCGCATCCGTGTCCTTGCCATTGGCGTGCCCGTATACCAGCACGCCCTCCCGGCTCTTGCCGCCCAGCAGGTTGTAGACCGGTGTATGCAGAGCCTTGCCCTTGATGTCCCACAGTGCTACATCGACCGCCGCAATTGCGGACATGGTAACAGGGCCGCGCCGCCAATAGGCCCCGCGATAGAGATACTGCCAGATATCCTCTGTTTGAAATGGATCGCGCCCGATAATACAGGGAATCACATGGTCGGTAAGGTAACTCGCAACGGCTAACTCGCGGCCATTCAGCGTCCCGTCACCTAATCCGTAAATTCCTTCGTCCGTCTCCACTTTGAGGGTGACAAAATTTCGCCCCGGCGAAGTTATATTCAGATACGCATTCGTAATCTTCATCGCGCGCAACGCTCCATAACTCCCGATAACTCAATGGGCTCGTCGATCATTGGTTTACTCCGCTTGCCAGGAATCCGCCATCCACCACAATCACCTGGCCGGTCATGAACGACGACGCCTCCGAGGCCAAAAACACCGCTGCACCCGCCATTTCTTCGGCCCTGCCAAATCTTCCCATCGGCGTGCGCATCAGAAGCTCTTCCCCGCGCGGCGTTCCCTGCACCAGCTTTGCATTCAGCGGCGTTGAAACAATTCCGGGCGCAATCGCATTCACATTGACGCCCTTCCGAGCCAGTTCCACCGCCAGGCTGCGCGTCAGCGACCCCACCGCCGCTTTGCTCGCCGAGTAGGCAGCCACCTCGTGGAAACCGACAAAAGTCGACAGCGATGCAATGTTCACAATTCGCCCATACCCGGCCGCGACCATGGTCGCACCAAAAACCTGGCACGCCCGGAGCGTTCCGGTAAGATTGGTGTCCATCACACGCCGCCAGTCTGCTTCTCTCAGGTCAACCGCCGGGCCCTTTAAGGTAATTCCGGCGGCATTCACCAGGATATCCACCTTCCCGAACTCCGTAATTACCGCATCGTGCAGTGCCTGCACCGACGCCCGCACCACCACATCGCACGTCAATCGAATTGTCAGTCTGCCCAGGCGCTCAATCTCCGCGGCGGCGCGGTCTACCTGTTCCTGCCGACGGGAACTGCACACGACATCTGCGCCGGCCCCTGCCAGCCCCAGCGCAATCGCGTGACCCAGGCCCGTGGTCCCGCCCGTGACCACTGCAACCCGCCCGCGCAGATCGAAAAGTCCCTGATTCATCAGCCGATATCTCTTCCGCGCCTGCTTTCCGCGACTCTGGCGCGGAAAAAGTGGCGCTTCGTTTTTTCAGTGCAACGCTCAACCCAAAACACTATCATGCAAGGCGATTTACCCGCGCCCTCCGGAGGGTCACACATGGCCTCCGCGTCAATGCGATACAGTTTCATTGGAAAGCAACCGTCACGTCATGAACCCGCTAAACATTCCCGACACCCCTCGAAACTGGGACTGCCTCTCGCTCGGCGAAGTGATGCTTCGCCTCGATCCCGGCGAAAACCGTATCCACACCACGCGCCATTTCCAGGTCTGGGAGGGCGGCGGCGAATACAACGTGGCCCGCGGCCTGCGCCGCTGCTTTGGCCTGCGCACCGCCATCGCCACTGCGCTCGCCGACAACCCTGTCGGCCGCTTGGTTGAAGACCTCATACTGCAAGGAGGCGTCGACACATCCTTGCTCAAATGGGTGCCTTACGACGGTGTCGGACGCCAGGTGCGCAACGGCCTCAACTTCACGGAGCGAGGGTTCGGTGTTCGTGCCGCCGCCGGGTGCTCCGATCGCGGACTCACAGCTGTCAGCCAGCTCAATCCAGGCGACTACGATTGGTCCGCGATCTTCGGAAACAAGAACGGCACGAAGTGGTTCCACACCGGCGGGATTTTCGCCGCCCTTTCAACTTCTACCGCTCAGGTCGCAGCCGAAGCCATGGACGCGGCGCATCTGCAAGGGACCCCAGTCTCGTACGACCTCAATTTTCGGGACTCGCTGTGGAGATCCATTGGCGGCAAGACGAAGGCGCAGGAAGTCAATCGCGACCTGGTCGGCAAGGTCGATTTGCTGCTTGGGAACGAGGAAGACTTTTCCGCCATGCTCGGCGTCAAGCTCAAAGGGGTTCCGGAAGACTTCGCCGAGCTCCCAATCGGTGCGTACGAGGAGATGCTGCGCGACGTTGCCGCTCTTTATCCGAATTTGAAGCTCATTGCCAGCACCCTTCGGACTGTTTCTACAGCCAGCCGCAACGCCTGGGGCGCGATTGCGCTTTACGAAGACAACATCGTCCACATTCCTCAGCGCGATATCGATATTTTCGACCGCGTGGGCGGCGGAGACAGCTTTGCGTCCGGGCTGATCTACGGACTGCTCACGGGCAAACCGATTGAATGGGCTCTCCGTTGCGGCGTAGCCCACGGCGCGCTTGCCATGACTACACCCGGCGACACCAGCACCGTAACGCTGGCTGAAGTCGAGCGGCTGATCAAGGGCGGATCTGCAAGAATTGCCCGATAGCAGCAATTAATCAAAGAGGAAACCATGCACGAGACAACAGCACAAACTCTGGAACGCGTCGGACTGATTCCTGTTCTCCGCGCACGCAATGCTGGGCAGGCTCACGCCGTTGTCCAGGCCATGCTGGCCGGGGGTGTAACGGTCGTTGAAGTCACGATGACCGTTCCTGGGGCCGTCGAACTACTCGCCGAGCTCAAGCGCGAATACGAGGGCCAGCTTCTGCTCGGCTCCGGCACCGTCACGACAGCAGACCAGGCGGAAGCCACGATCGAAGCAGGCGCTGAGTTTGTGGTCAGCCCAAGCTTTCATCCGGCGGTCATTGCAGTCACCAAGGCCCATAAGAAAGTGTCCATTCCCGGCGCGCTCACTCCGACTGAGGTCGTCACCGCCTGGGAAGCCGGCGCCGACTACGTCAAGATTTTCCCCTGCTCGGCCATGGGCGGAGCCAGCTACCTCAAGTCGCTGCTCGCTCCATTTCCGCACCTCAAGCTCATCCCTACTGGCGGTGTCACGCTGCAGAATGCCGAGAGTTTTCTCCAGGCCGGTGCGCGCGCCCTGGGCGTTGGCGCAGATTTGGTTAACCTGGCCGCCATCGATCAGGGCGTGCCTGAAAAGATTACTGAGGCTGCACGGGCTTATCTCAAGGTCATTGCCCAGTTCCGCGATCCAGCGAGCAAACACGCATGAAGGACCAAGCACAGCCTTTCCGCCTCGACAATCGCCACGCCCTGGTGACCGGGGGCGCAAGCGGCATTGGCGCAGCAACCGTCAAGGAGCTTGCCAGCTCCGGCGCTTTCGTTTGGATCGCGGACATCAACCATCCAGCCGCCGAAGCCCTGGCCGCCTCGCTCCCATCCGCGCAGGCGCTGGCGCTCGATGTCACAAGCCGGTCCTCCATTGCCGCGGCCGCCGCCCGTCTCTCCCGCCTCGATATTCTCGTCAACAACGCGGGAATTGGCCACGTGGGCTCCATTGAAACCACCGAGCCTGAAGATTTCGACCGGCTGATCAGCGTCAACGTTCGCGGTGTGTACCTGGTTACGCGCGGCTTGATCCCATTGCTTCTGGCCAGCCAACTTAACCCTGACAACGAGGGACATGCGGGCACTATCGTCAACATTGCGTCGGTCTCTGGGCTGGTCGGCATCAAGCAGCGATTCGCCTACTGCACCAGCAAGGGAGCTGTCATTGCCATGACCCGCCAGCTCGCGGTCGAGTACCCCAAGACTCTACGCGTCAATGCGATCTGCCCCGGTACCGTTGAAACTCCTTTCGTCGAGGGATATCTGGAGAAATTTCACTCACACAACATGGAAGAAACACGCGCCGAACTTCGCGCACGACAGCCTGTCGGGCGACTCGGCCAGCCGCATGAGATCGCTTCCCTGGTCCGATATTTGGCCTCGGACGAGGCCGCCTTTATCTCCGGATCGCTGTTCACCATCGACGGCGGATGGACGGCCGCCTGAACACGCACGAACCCCTTTCTGCATCTATTCAAGCAACGGAGCCTTCATGAAACTCGTATCGTTCTCTCTCGCCGATGGCAGAATTCGCCCCGGGTCGCTGCTGGAAGACACCAACCTCGTGGTCGATCTCAGCATCGCCGGCTATGGCGACACTCTTGCGGTGATCGCCGCCGGCATCGTCGCGCCCGAAGGCGGCAACACCTTCCCCTCCTTTCCCCTGAACGAAGTCCGTCTGCACGCTCCGCTGCTGAATCCGCCGCGCATCTTTGCCATCGGCCTCAACTACCGCGATCACGCCATCGAGTCCGGCATGGCCATCCCTACCACGCCTGTCGTTTTCTTCAAGCTGCCCACCGCTATCGTCGGACCTGGCGACCCCATTGTGCTCCCCGTCAATTCGACCGAGCCAGACTATGAGGCGGAGTTCGCCTTCGTTATCGGCCACGGCGGCTATCGCATCGCAGGCGATGAGTGGCGCAAACACGTTTACGGCTACACCATCGTCAACGACGTGAGTGCACGCGATGTCCAATTCGCTTCTACGCAGTGGTCGCTGTCGAAGTGCTTCCCAACCTTCTGCCCGCTTGGGCCGGCCATTGTCACGGCCGATGAAATTTCCGATCCTCATGCGCTCCAGATCGGGTTGTCGATTGACGGCGAACAACTGCAGAACTCGAATACACGCGAGCTGGTCTTCAAGATTCCCGAGCTTATCGAGTATCTTTCTTCGATAACTCCGTTGCTTCCTGGGGACATTATTTCGACAGGGACCCCCCCGGGGGTGGGGTTGGCACGGACACCAAAGCGCTGGCTGCGGCCGGGAGAGACTGTGACGGTGACTGTGGAAGGGCTGGGGTCGCTGACTAATCCTGTGGTTGCGGAATAGCGGGGTTGGCGGAGTTAGCAAGACAACTGCAGCGGGTTAGCGAGTCAGCAAGTCAGCTGGAGATGTGGGCTGCACGAGTTCTGGACTTGGGGCATTCTTCTTTTTCTTAGCTGTTTAATCCTTCGGGCTTATGTTCACCGCCGAACCACGCGTAGAGCGCCACTCCTGCAAAGCACACTACCGGGACCAAATAAGCTGCCTGCAACCCGCCGCTTGAATCCGCCAGCACGCCCATCACCTTGGTCAAAGCCGCGCCGCCCAGGATGGCCATTACCAGCAGTGACCCGGCGGTCTTGGTCTTGTCGCCCATGCCTTTCAGGCCCAGGGCGAAGATCGTCGGGAACATGATCGACATGAACAAGCTGGTGGTCAGCAGGCACATAGCGCCTACCCATCCAGGCCGAGCCACGGCCACCAGGCCCAGCACGACATTCACGACTGAATAGACTCCCAGCATGGTCCGCGCATGGAAGTGCTTCATCAGCCACGCCGAACTGAACCGTCCAATTGCGAACGCCGCCAGAGTGCCGGTGAGCATGTAGCCGGCTGCCTTGTCTCCCAATCCTGTTGCGGACCTTACATAAAGGATGAAGTAGCTCCAGGTGCCAACCTGCGCGCCCACATACAGGAACTGCGCCAGCACCGCCAGGACAAAATGCCGCTGAAACAGCCTCACATGTTTCGGGGGTCCTGCATCTTCCCGCGAGACATCCTCCTTGGCCAGGTCGGGAAACTTCGTGATCAGCACCATGAGCGCCCATAGCAACGCCAGGGTTCCCAGGACAAGATACGTCGGAACCACGCGCAAGGTCTCGGAATGCAAATAGGCCTGCATGGTTCCTGCTGCTCGTTTTGCCGCCGTTTCTGCCCCACTGAACTCCACGCCAGAGAAGATGAATACGGTACCCACAAGTCCTGCGGTGATTGATCCAAGCGGATTGAAGGCCTGCGAGAAGTTCAGCCGCCGCTCGCTCGACGCTGTTGGTCCCAGTTGGGCGATGAAGGAATTCGCGCCCGTCTCAAGAAACGACAGCCCGCACCCGATTACAAACTGCGCGGCCACGAAGAACGAGTACATGTCCAAACGCGCCGCCGGCCAGAACAGCCAGCACCCGGTGCCCATGAGGATCAGGCCGGTCAGGAGTCCCACCTTGTAGCCGAAGTGGCGCATGAGCTGGCCGGCGGGGATGGCCATCAGGAAATAGCCGACAAATATTCCGATCTGCAGTTGCGCCGCGCCCGAGCGGTTGATCTCGAAGGACTTCATGAACTGGCGGATGAGAAAGTCGGTCAGGTTGTTGGGAATGGCCCACAAGAAGAATAACGGCGTGACGACTATAAACGGGATCATCCGCCCATACGGAATCAGCGGAGCTTCCAACTCCTCATCGTGAGCTTTCCTGCTTCCATGCTCCATTGAACCAGCGGAAATTCCCAATCTATCCACATCCTTTCTCACTGCCGTTCGCGACGATACGCAGGCACGGCATCCTCGTGCCGAAAACAATTTGATCTTCCGGCGCAGCCAGGTGCGCCAGTAAATGTCCCACCCTTTCTACCCAATCTCCTGCCTTAATGGCAACTCGGGGCCAAAACCGCCCGGATTTGTTCGGTTGTAAAGTGGTATTTATAGCAAGTGGGCCCCCATGACGGACACGATTGAAGCCGCACGGCGATTTTACGCGGAGGAATTGCGCTTCCTCACGCACATGTCCTCTCCAGCACTCTTCACCGCCTTTGCAAGGGTGCCACGCGAGCGATTTGTTGGGCCCGGACCGTGGCGGACCTTGGGTCTCAAGGGATATTGGACGACCGGGAACACCGACCCGAGACACGTCTATCACAACGCGCTCATCTCTCTCGATGAAGTGAAGGGCATCAACAATGGCCAGCCTAGCCTCTGGGCTCTCTGCTTCGATCAGCTTGGGGTCCGAACAGGCGATCACGTGCTCCATCTTGGCTGCGGCACGGGCTATTACACTGCGATCCTTGCCGAGCTCGTTGGGCCGGAGGGAAGGATCGTTGCCATCGACATCGACGAGGGCATGGCGAACAGAGCTCGTGAAGCGCTTGGCCCATGGCCGCAGGTTTCCGTTGTCCACGGCGACGGCTCGAGTGGGCCGTTCCAGCCGGCAGACGTCATTGTGGTGAGTGCCGGAGCTACTCATCCGCTGCAGTCTTGGCTTGCCGCCATCAAGCCTGGGGGAAGGCTCCTGTTTCCGTTGACTCCAGACAAGGGGTCGGGAGCTATGGCGTATGTGACCCGGAAGAGCGAGGATAAGTTCGACGCTCAGCTTATGTATGGGGCGCTGTTCATTTCATTCAGCGGAGCGCGAGATGCCGAAGTGAGCCGCCGGCTCGCTGAGGCGCTGCATCGGGACAAAGGCGTGGGGGTGAAGTCGCTGCGCTGCGATGCGCATGAAAAAGACAAGACTTGCTGGCTGCATGGAGATGGGTGGTGCTTCTCGACTCGCGAGCCGGTTCAGGGCGATTCGCCCGCCTGACAATCAGCAAGAATGCACAGTGTCCGCCAGATTTCGTTATAGGATAGACTAGACTTGGTCAAGTCAAGGAGGTCCGCTGTGGCAACCATGAGGCCCGCAACTCAAACGGCCAACATATACGAAGCGAAGACCCAGCTCTCCAAGCTTGTCGATCTGGCCTCGAATGGGACGGACATAGTCATCGCCCGCAACGGTAAGCCCGTCGCCCGGCTGACCACAATTGAGCAGCCAAGGAAGAAGCCCATAGTCTACGGCCTCTTGGAGGGAAAAGGCTGGATCGCGGATGACTTCGACGCGCCGCTTCCGGACGATCTTCTGGCTCAGTTTGAAGGCCGCGATAAACCACACGCGGGATAATCCGTTACAGCACCCGGCCTAGCCACTTTCCCGTGTGCGACAGGAGATTCGCGGCAACCTCTTCGGGCGTGCCTTCGGCGACGATGCGGCCGCCGCCTTCGCCGCCTTCCGGGCCCAGGTCGATTACCCAATCTGCGCACTTGATTACGTCCAGATTGTGCTCGATCACGATCAGCGACCCGCCGCCGTCAATCAGCTTCCGAAACGCGGTCAGCAGCTTCGATACATCGTCGAAATGCAGCCCCGTGGTGGGCTCGTCGAGAATGTAAAGCACACGGCTGGCCTGCGACGGCTTGGCGTTGGCGTTGGCGGCGCGGACTTGCGCCAGGTGCGCGGCAAGCTTTACGCGCTGCGCCTCGCCGCCTGAGAGTGTTGTTGCGCTCTGACCCAGGCGCAGATAGCCGAGGCCGATCTCGTCCAGCACGGCAAGCTTGTCAAGCAGCTTGGTCTGGCCGGCGAAGAAGCGTAGCGCTTCCTTCACGGTCAACTGCAAAACGTCGTGGATGTTCTTGCCTTTGTACTCGACCTGCAGGACCTTGGACTGATAGCGCGTGCCGTTGCAGTCTTCGCAGGGCAGCTCAACGTCGGCGAGGAACTGCATCTCGACAGTCACCGTGCCATCGCCTTCGCAGGTATTGCAGCGTCCACCGGGCACGTTGAACGAGAAGTGGCCCGGCGTGAGGGAAAGCCGTTTCGCTTCCGGCTGCGCAGCAAAGAGTTCTCGCACCAGGTCGAAGCCCTTGATGTAGGTGATCGGATTCGACCGCGGAGTTCGGCCAATCGGGGTCTGATCCACGAGCACTACATCGTTGAGCCGTTCGACTCCAGTCAAACTCTTGAAGACTCCGGAAGGGTCGGATCCATCGCTCTGACCCAAGGCGCGCGCAACCGCACGGTACAGCACCTGATGGACGAGCGTGGATTTTCCGGAGCCGGAAACGCCTGTGATCGCCACCAGCAGGCCGAGCGGAATCTCCACATTGAGCCCGTGCAGATTGTTGGCTTCAGCGCCGCGGAGGACCAGTTTCTCGCGGCCCGGAACACGACGGCGGGTCGGCACGGGAATCGAAATCTGTCCGGAGAGATAGCGCCCGGTGAGCGAGTTTGGGTTCGCCTCGATCTCGGCCAGCACTCCCTCGGCCAGCAGCTTGCCGCCAAACTCACCTGCGCCGGGGCCAAGGTCCAGCAAGTGGTCGGCGGCGCGCAGCACATCGGCGTCGTGCTCCACGACCAGAATGGTGTTGCCGAGATCGCGCAGTTCTTCAAGGATGTGAATCAGGCGCGCCGTATCGCGGGTATGCAGGCCGATGGAAGGCTCATCCAATACGTAGAGCGCACCGACGAGGCGCGATCCAAGCGAAGTGGCTAGCTGGATACGCTGCGCTTCTCCGCCGGACAGAGTGGAAGCGAGGCGGTCGAGCGTGAGGTATTCGAGACCGACAGCATCCAGAAAACTGAGACGCGCTCGTACCTCCTCAAGAATCGGGCCGGCAATCTCTTCCTGCATCGCCGACAGTTGCAGCGCACCAAAGAACTCCTTCGCATGGGCAACCGTCAGTGCGGTCGCCTGGCAAATGTTCTTCCCGTTGATGCGGACAGAACGCGCCTCGGCGCGCAGACGCTGGCCACGGCAATCAGGGCATTCCGCGTAGCCGCGATACTTGCTGAGCATCACTCTTACGTGGAGCTTGTACTTCTTGCGCTCCATTTGCGCGAAGAATCCGAAGACGCCTTCAAAGCTGCCTTTGCCCCGCAGAACGATTTCCCGCGCAGCCTCGGGCAGTTCACGCCAGGGCACGTCGAGAGGGACACCGAGCGCGGGCGCTTGCTTCTTCAGCTCGGTGAAATACGGGCGATATTTGGGGCGATTCCACGGATCGATCGCTCCGTCCGCCAGAGACAAGCCCTTGTCCGGAATCACCAGGTTCAGATCGAAGTCGACGGTGTTTCCAAAGCCCTGGCAGCGCGGGCAGGCGCCGAAGGGATTGTTGAAGCTGAACAGGCGCGGCTCCGGTTCCTTACCGGGCCGATGGCAGCTTTTGCACTCAAACGCACCGCTGAACCTGTGCCGCTTGCGCTCTGCGGCTTCTTCGCGCGGCGCCTCTTCGAAGATCACTTCGCCGCCTTCGCGATAGGCGATTTCCGCAGCGTCCACGATGCGCGCTCGATTTTCGGCACTGACAACGATTCTGTCCAGGAGAACGAAGACGGGCAGCGTGAAATCCAGTTCGAGCAAGGATTCCGGCGTGGAGAACTCTACGATTTTTCCTTGCTGATAGAGGCGGTTAAATCCGCTGGTCCGCAGCTCGGTGAGGCGCGCCTTCAGCGTTTCGGTGTGCGGAGAATCGCCGCCCGTTACCACAGGCTTGCTCTTGGCGCCGGCTTTCGTCGCACGCGGAGCTTTCGCCGGTGTCTTCGCGGCCGCCTCGACCTCCGCACTTGCCGCACCCACCGGAAACAGGGCTTGCAGGCGAGTTCCCTCACCCAGCGCCAGCACCGCCTCGGCAATTTCGTCCATCGAGTCGCGCTTGACCAGACCGTCGCAGTAGATGCAATACACGGTTCCGCAGCGCGCATACAACAGGCGCAGATAGTCGTAGATCTCCGTTGCCGTGGCCACCGTGGAACGCGGATTGCGCGTGGTGTTTTTCTGCTTGATGGCGATCGCGGGAGCAAGGCCGTCGATGAAGTCGACGTCGGGCTTTTCGATCCGCTCCAGAAACTGCCGCGCATAGGACGAGAGCGACTCCACATAGCGCCGCTGCCCTTCCGCATAGATGGTATCGAACGCGAGCGAGGACTTCCCTGAACCCGAAACGCCGCTGACAACCGTCAGCTTCCCATGGGGAATGTCGCAGGAGATGTTCTTCAGATTATGTGTCCGCGCGCCGCGGATAATGATGGCGTCGTTCGCTGGATTGATCAAAGGGAATGCACCGGGATGAAGTTGTCCGGCAGCGCCCCTGTCCCCTCAGCGAGCCTCAGAGCGCAACCGGCCATTCTTCATTATAGGGCGTAGCCGGGCGCACGGCCCATCCGGGCCTTGATCTTGGAGCATATCGGTCTGAGTTCCGAATGGGGATCCGAACGGGGATTCGAATTCCCTACGCCACCATGGCTTGAAGCGTCACAACGGGCCTTGGATAGGAGTATGTCCGCGCGTGGTTTTCTTCGCTTGGCCCTTCCCGGTCAAGCACACCGGAGAGGTTGAGCAGCACCGCTGACGCACAGGCCGGACAATGGCTTGCACAGTTACCAACGCAATTGCAATCCTGGCACAGGTAGGCGGATTTCAAGGGGATATGTTGCATTTTGCTGTGAGTCATGGATTCACTCCGATCACGGTTGGGTAGGCAAGAGCGTCCGTGGTACACGCCTCCGGTCGCTCTCCCACTGTTCATGGATGCAATGTGCTTTCGCGGGGTTTTTCTGGGGAATCCCGCGCCTGGACGGCTCACGATCGAGTATCCAGGGGAAGCGCAAAGCCTCTCCACTCATCCTTAACGGATTGAAGCCTGTTTCTCCTTTTTGCGCTGTTTCGGGTTAGTTTTGCCAGGCGCGCTCAGAATCGGCGACGTTCCATGCATCGGCACAGCCTATCCTGCTCCGGAAAAGGCCAATTCGCCACAACACCCCTTCCACCGCAAAACCCCGGCGCCATCCAGGATCGCTTTCGACGATGAGAGCCAAGATCGCGAAGCTCTAGGCTGCGAGCGTGGGAAACAGCAGCAACCTTGCTCCCGCAACCTCAACCTTGCGATCGAGTACACCCGCCAGGCACAACAATACCCTCGACGAACACGCCGGACAGCACGTGGAAGAGTTACCAACACAGTTGCAATCCTGGCACAGGTATGCGGTAGCCAACGGTATATGTTGCAGCGTGTCGCAGGTCATGGTTTCCCCTTGTCTTCCGGGCACGCATCGGCTCCTTCTTTAATCCCCTATCCGGGTTGAAGGTCCGGGAAGCGCCCCACTATTTTGTAAACAGATTGCTGTTCTCTTTGTCGAATTTCTTTTCCGTTCTGGCCGGTTTCACCGCCAGCTCGTTGGCGACACGATCGATTTTCTGCTGCGCGGTTTCATTGGAGACTGTCTTGTCTTCCACCTTCTCTTCCTTCTGGTTCACAAATTGCTCGGGCATGGTTGTTCTCCTGCCCTCACTATTCACCCTTTACCCGCGCAATCATGTTCACTTCTGCTCTCCGCCCGGACGGCCCCAAATCGAGACCGGCCTGCCTCACGCACCCAACCGATTTGCCCCCGCAACCCAGCTCGATTCCCTCCCCGGTTTCCTTGCGTCAAATCCTCAGCCGTCCCAATTCGTTCTTGCCGAGCCCTGCGCCGTTAAACTGGATGTGAGGTATTTTGTGCTTCGTTTTGCAATCTTCGTCCTTCTCGCCGCCTCACTTCCCGCTTCTGGCCAGGAAACAACGCCAAGACCCGAAGAGCCCACTCCGGCAGCACCTGTTGCCGGCGCCACTCAGCCTGTTGCCGGATCGGTATCCCCCGAGGTGGCCGAAGCCGAAACCGCGATCGGAAAATCCGACTGGAAGACCGCCGAAACCAAGCTGAATCTCTGGTTGGCTTCTCACGCCGGCGATTCCGGCGCCCTCTTCGACGCGGGCTACGTGGCCGACGCCCAAAACCGGCTTGCCGATGCCGAGAGCCTGTATCGCCGCGCCATCGACGCCGACCCCAAATCATTTGAGGCCCACCTGTCGCTTGGTCTGCTTCTTGCCCGCCAAGGCAATTCCGATGACGCCCGTCCGGAATTGGCGCTCGCCACCACCTTGGATCCAGGCGACGCCGGCCCCGCAGTCAAAGCCCGCGCCTGGCGCGCTCTGGCCCGGATCGACCAGGACGACGACGCTGAAGAAGCTTCCAACGATCTGCTGGAGGCCCTCAAGCTTTCACCGGAAACAACAGCCGACACCCTTCTGGCCGCCAACATCGCCGATCAGGCCGGTGAGTACGACGCAGCGGAGACCGCCTACCGGCGTGTCCTCGCCAAAGACCCCAACTCAGGCGCCGCCAACACCGGCCTGGCTCATGTGCTGGTGGCACGCAAGCAGTATCCCGAGGCGGAAACCCTGCTCCGGTCAGCCCTAGAGAAGGCTCCCGACGATCCTATCCTGACCGCCCAGATGGCCACAGTGCTGGCCGCTCAGGACAAGGCGGAAGCTCTCCCGCTGCTCGAAAAACTCCACGACGCCCACCCTAAAGATCCTGCAATTACACGCATGTTGGCCGCTGTCCTGGCCGATGCCGGCGACTATCCCGGTTCCGACCACTATTACGTTGCACTTCTGGCGGCCACACCCAACGACTCCGTGCTGCTCATCGCTCACGGTCAGAACCTGATTCGCCAGCTTCGCTATCCTGAAGCCTTCATCGCCTTCGAAAAGGCGGGCGAAGTGGACCCCAACAGCGCGGACGCATGGAGCGGTCTGGCCTTTGCTGCCTCACGCACCAATCAGCCCGCTGTCACACTGCATGCCCTTACGATGCGGTCAAAATTTCTTCCAGAGGTACCTTCTACGTACTACCTATGGGCAACGGCCTACGACACGCTCCACCAAAACACTGAGGCTTCTGCCTATTACCATCGCTTTTTGGACGCCTCAGCGGGCAAGTTTCCGGATCAGGAATGGCAGGCACGGCAGCGTCTCAAAGTGGTCGAGCAAAAAAAATAGAAATGAACAATGTCTCAAATTGACCTTTAAGAAAAAGACGAGTTGGCCGATGATGGCAATACTTCGGTGAGCTCTTTAGGCCGCTCACAGGGTTTGTGACCTTGAGACGGGTGATTTTTCCGCTTGCACATTCTTCCGGAAGCACTTATAGTCTCGGCCTAAGGGGTTAACCAGCAACTGCGGAGGTTTCTCATGCAGTCCAAGGTTTCGTTGGCCGTACTCGTCCTTCTTGCAGTCAGCGTGCTCCCCGCCCGCGCGTCGGGTTTTGACGACAAAATCTTCGACCAGGACAGCATCAACGCCCTCCAGGCAAAAATCCTCCAGGCCCAGCCGCGCGAGCAGTGTTTCCTCTACGCCGAGCTGGTCCACGAGATGACGGAGTACAGCGTCCACCAATATGCTGCCGGCGATGGCGACAAAGCCGCTGGCCTGCTCAAGCAGGTGCAGCAGTTGGCGCATAAGATCCATCTCTCCGTGGCCGACGATAACAAGCGCCTGAAGAATGCCGAGATTTTGCTGCGCCACACGGCTTTCCGCCTGAATGAGATGCTGCACAACAGCAGCCTTGAAGATCAGCCACTGGTGGCTGAGACCCTGGCCCAGGTAAATCAGGCGCAGAATGAAGCCATGATGCAGGTCTTCCGCAAGTAGCTTTGCGAATTCCCCTGTGCGGAGTTCACTCTTCGGTTCCCTTTCCCGTCTGTTCTGTGTTTTCCTTTTCTCCCTCTCTAAGTCTGTGCTTCAATAAGAGCGCCGAGGTTTACGTGTCCATGCGTCCCGTGCGTTCACTTGCCGCCATCTTGTTCTGCCTTTTCGTTGCCGCGCCGCTGTTAGCCCAAAAAGACAAGCCCGAGCCTTTGACCGAGGTCCAGATCGAAGAGATTCGTGAGGCCGGCATCTATCCAGCGGATCGCGTCAACCTGTATACAAAGTTTCTCAACGAGCACGCCGACACCATCAAGAGCCTCACCAATCGCTCTAAATCCATAGCCCGCGGCAAACGCCTGGACGAGGAACTCCAGGACTTCACTGCACTGATGGATGAGTTCGGCTCCAACCTCGACGTCTACTCCGAACGCCACGCGGACATCCGCAAGTCTCTCAAGCCTCTTACGGAAGCGAGCGAGCATTGGCTGGGCGTCCTCCGTGCCCTTCCCGGCGAGCCGAGCTTCGATCTGGCTCGCAAGGAAGCGATTGAGAGCGGTCAGGACCTGGCCGACCAGGCCAAGCGCCTGCTAGTAGAGCAAACGGAGTACTTCAACCTCCACAAGGATGAGGTGGGGCAGGAACGCGCGGAGCCGAAGTAGAGGTAGCTCTCCTGCTACTCTATAAGCAACCGTGCGCCCCGATTTTGTCCCAATTTTTCAGGAAGAGTACCGAGCCCTCCGCCCCCGCGCGCCTATGCCGCCGATTGCGGTTCGCTTCCGGCGTTTTACCTCGCTTAATACCACCATCCGGCTTCGCGAGGGGTACATTCATGTGAGCCTTTCCGATCTGCTCGAAGGCGCGCCCGAGTCCGTCATTCGCGCCATCGCACACATCCTGCTGGCCAAGCTCTATAAGAAGCCCATCGAGGCTGCGCAGAGTCTGCGCTACAAGCGATTCGCCTCTTCGGCATCCGTCACGCGACAGACCGAGCTAATTCGCCACGCGCGCGGCTCCAAGCGCTTCTTTGGCCCCGAAGGCCGTTTCTACAACCTCGATGAGGTCTTCGACTCGCTGAACCTGCGTTTCTTCGGCGGGATGCTGGGGCGGCCGGAACTCACCTGGAGCGAGCATCACGCCAAACGGTCTTTGGGGCACTACGATGCCGCCCACAACACGATCGTGGTCAGCAGGGTGTTCGACCGCCCCTCGAGCCCGCGCTACGCCGTCGAATACCTGCTCTATCACGAGATGCTTCACCTCAAGCATCCCGTCCGCATGCGCGGCCTGCGCCGCTGCGTGCATTCACGCGAATTCAAAGCTGAGGAGTCGCTCTTTCCGCAACTCGCCGAAGCCATGGCGTTCATCAAGCGGCTGTAAGTTGCGATCGATGCTAAGTTCGTTTCGAAAAAGACTGGACTGCGGCGTAGAATCACCGATTTCACCAGGGCGAACGAGATCAAGCGGCCTTTTCTACGACGGCCGCTGCATCCGGATCGATCACGGGCCGCCGGGCAGCCCACCACACCAGCGCTGCGCCAGCCAGCACAGAGCCCAGGCTCGCGAGTTGCGCATTCGATAAGCCCCAAATAATCTTTGGGTTGCGGCGCACAAATTCAACCAGAAACCGGGCAATTCCGGTCAACACCAGGTACTGGCCAACAATCGAGCCGGTACCGTGCGGCTTGCCGCCGCGCAGCCACAGCCACAGGCCGACGACGAGTCCCGCGCCAAGCTCATAGAGCGGGGTGGGATGCACGCGGGCAAAGGTAGGCTCGATGCCGTTGGGGAAGCTCATTCCCCAGGGCAGCGTGGTCGGGATCCCGTAGCAACCGTCGCCGGAAAGAAAGCAGCCGATCCGGCCGATGCCGTACCCGATGGCCGCTGCCGGCGAGGCCAGGTCCAGGGTCTTCAATATCCCAATCTTGGCCCACCAGCCTTGAAATGCGAGCGCCGAAATCCCGAAAAGCAGACCGCCAAACCATGCAAACCCTGCCGTATCCCACAACACCCGCCAGCCGTACTCACGAAACTCCACCGGCGTATCGATCACGTGCCAGAGTTTGGCGCCCACAATGCCAAGCAGCGCGGCGACGGCCACCATCCCAACGGCGTCGGAATTGATACCGGCACGCTTGAAGTTCCGGTCCATCACAAACGCTGCCGCCACGGAAGCAAGCCAGAGCATCAGCCCGAACGAATTCAACTGGAAGTGCCAGATGTGCAGATAGGGGAACATATATCTCAAGTATAGACGTGCGCTGGCCATCGACCGTTTCGCTTGCTCCTGAAGGGCGGGCCTATTGAGGGTTCCAATCCGTGCGACAGGGTTAGAAGAAGCTGGTTCCCTTCGACTCCGCGCCGGGTAGGCTTTCGACTTTGCTGTGCTTCGCTCCCCATGAACAAAGAAGTGAAGGGGCTGAGATTTGGTGACGTTTAGCAAGTCAGCCTCCGCTTCGCGGAGATTGCGAGTTAGCAAGTCAGCGGGATCCCTTGACTGCCCCCATACCTGAATCTGTTCATTGCAGACGAAACTCGCAATGCGAGTCAGGTTGCTCCTCGTGAACGGGTTCCGATTGAGATTCGTGGTTTCCCACCTATTCGCCAGAAAAAAAGGGAATAGATGGGGCACGGGGCTTTGTGGCGCGTCTGGCACGGAGTTTCCTGGAGCCTTAATCCCGACGCGGCAAGCCGGGCTGCCCCTAAAATGGCTCAGGATGGATTTGCGGACGTTACCGTTGTTACTGCACTTCGCCTTTTAGGTTACTAAAGATTTGAGGGGGTGGGGGGGGTATGTAGCGGTGCGGGCCGGGCGCATTCCTGACATTCCGCTGGTGGCGGGGTTGACCTTGCACGAGCAGGGCCGCGTGTTTGGTGCTGGCTGGTTCAATAAGGGTTCACCTGGGAGTATTGTGCGCGCTTCTGGGCTAACGATCTGCAAACTCTGTCGGATTATTCGTTGCCGGCAACTGAAAGCCGACTTTGTGACCACAATTTGCACAACCGTCTTACGCCAGGCCGGAGATTCGCGCGATACTGAGTGCATGTCTACGCTTACCTATCAGGGCCACGAGGTTCTCTTTAGCCGTCAACAGATTGCCGAGCGTGTTGCAGAAATGGGCGCGCAGATTACCCACGACCTGAACGGCGAAAAGCTGGTCATGGTTGGCGTGCTCAAGGGCGCAGCGCCGTTTCTCGCAGACCTATCGCGCTCCATTGAGGCCGACGCCACCTTTGACTTTGTCGCTGTTTCCAGTTACGGCAAGGGGCAGCGCTCATCGGGCGCCGTCAAACTGATCAAGGACCTGGATCAGCCCATCGAGGGGAAGAACGTGCTGGTTGTCGAAGACATACTCGACACTGGACTGACGCTTGCCTATCTGCGCAAGCTGTTTCTCCAGCAGCATCCGAAGACTTTGCGGATTGCCACGCTCCTCGACAAACCGTCGCGCCGCATCGAAAAGATTGAGGCCGACTACATTGGATTTTCGATTCCCAATCTTTTTGTCATTGGCTACGGGATGGACTACGCGGAGCGTTACCGGAATCTGCCCGACATTTGTCTTATGGCGAGCGACCATCCGGAATGAAGTGGTGAGTTAATTTGAAATGACATTGCCTCAGGGGCTAAAGCCCAGCAAATTGAGGCGGTTCAGGCGGCACGGCTAAAGCCATGCCCTTTCAAAACGGCAAACCTCGCTTGATCAGAGGTTTCTTAACAATACGTTTTCAAGGAAGGGCTCCTTAATGGCCATCTCCCAGTCCGACGCATTGGTTGTCTTTGGCGTGACCGGCGATCTTGCCCACAAGATGATTTTCCCAGCACTTTATGCAATGGTAAAGCGGGGCACGCTCAAGGTCCCGGTAATCGGCGTCGCATTCCCCAAGTGGAGCCTCGCGCGCCTGCACAGTCGGGTTACCAACAGCATCGCGCATGCGGGCGGGATCGACGATAAGCGCGCCTTGCAAAAGCTTTTGTCGCTGCTCAAGTATGTCAGCGGAGACTATAACGACAGCGCCACATTTGCAGCCATCAAGCAGGCGCTCGGAGATGCGCGCCGGCCCGCGTACTATCTGGCGATTCCGCCATCTCTGTTCGAGACGGTCATCGAGAAATTGGGCGCGTCGAAGCTGGCTGAGAATGCGCGCGTGATTGTCGAAAAGCCGTTTGGGCGCGATCTGGCTTCCGCGCGGGAGCTCAACCATGCGGCGGAGGCGGTGTTCCCACGCGACTCAATCTTCCGCATCGATCACTTCCTGGGCAAGGAGGCGATCATGAATATTCTTTATTTCCGTTTCGCCAATTCGTTTCTGGAGCCGATCTGGAATCGTAATTACATCGCCAGCGTCCAGATCACTCTCTGCGAGAATTTCGGGGTTGGCATGCGCGGTGCGTTTTACGAATCCGCGGGCTGCCTGCGCGACGTGATTCAGAACCACCTCTTCCAGATCGTCGCGCTGCTGGCCATGGAACCGCCCTCGGGCAGGGACTTTGGAGCCGTTCATGCGGAAAAGGCGAAGGTCTTCAATTCCATGCGGCCGTTGCATCCGGACGACATGGTGCGCGGGCAGTATGTTGGCTACCGCAATGAGGCCGATGTAGCCAAACGATCGGACGTTGAGACGTATTGCGCGCTGCGGCTGTTCGTCGATTCGTGGCGGTGGGATGGAGTGCCGTGGTATCTGCGTTCAGGCAAATGCCTGCCGGACACCGCTACCGAGATCGTTGTGGAATTGAAGCAGCCGCCGCAGAGTCTTTTTGAGGACGCGGTACGAAAGACCGAGCCATCCAACTATTTGCGCTTTCGGCTCTCGCCGAACGCAGCGGTTGCCTTGGCTGCCCGTGTAAAGCTGGCTGGGCAGGCGTTTATCGGGGAGCAGCGGGAGCTTTATTTGTCGGAAGAACAAACGGGGGAAGAGACTCCGTATGAGCGGCTTTTGGGAGATGCCATGGCCGGCGACGGAGCGCTCTTTACCCGCGAGGATGCTGTTGAGGCAGCGTGGAAAGTGGTCGAGCCGGTGCTCAAGAAGCATCCCCCGGTTCGGTTCTACAAGCCGGGAACTTGGGGTCCGAAAGAAGCGAATGCGCTGATCGCGGGGGATGGCGGCTGGCGGGACCCAACGAAGGATTGACGGCGAGTGGCTCCAGTCCCAAGCAATTGGGGACCGGGGATGGAAGTCGAGGGTGCCCCCGGTCCCAAGCAATTGGGGACCGGGGATGGAACCGCCGCGACACCCAAATCTTTCGGTTGGAGTATTCTCGCACTGTATGAAAGCCCAGCTCATCCGCTACCAGCAAACGGGGGAGTTTCACTTCCTCACCTTCAGCGGTTTCCGCCGTCGGCCATACCTGTCGACGGTCGCGGCGATGGAGCTTTTTGAAGATGCGTTGGAGCGCGTTCGGCTGCGTTATCTCTTTGTAGTCGCTGGTTACGTGGTCATGCCCGAGCATGTGCATCTGTTGGTCAATGAGCCTGCGCGCGGGCTCCTATCCAGAACCGTTCAGGCCCTCAAGTTGTCGGTTTCGATGCGTAGCCGCGAAAGGCCCTTTGGGCAGGCGCATTATTACGATGTCAACATCTCATCGCACCAGCAGTTCGTGGAGACGTTGCGCTATATTCATCGTAATCCGGTCAAGCGGGGACTGGTTACCAAGCCTGAGGAATGGCTCTGGTCGAGCTATCGCCACTATCAAACGGGCATGCACGGTACTGTCGAAATCGAATCGGAATGGACGGCCCGCGAGAGAGGCTGGCAACTGCCTGCGTGGATGTGCAACAGCCAGCTCGACTCCCCTTCCCCGGTCCCCAAAAGCGAGGGACCGGGGGCACCCTCAACTTGATAATGAGCAGTATGAGTCCGAGGCCACCCGCCCGAGAGCCTTGAGTGTAGCAGCGAGATTGTTCATCGCCGTCAAGCTGCTTGGATGCTCCTCGCCAAGCAGACGAAGGCATGCCTCCAGCGTCCGTTCCTGAAGTTCACGCGCTCCCGCCAGATCCCCCTGCGAGCACAGTGTTCCGGCAAGATTGGTCATCGCCGTCAGCGTGTCCGGATGCTCCTCGCCCAGCAGACGGCGGCGAGTCTCCAGCACTTGTTTCTGGAGCTTCTGCGTTGCGACCAAGTCGCCGAGGGCCTTCAGCGTCGCAGCAAGGTTGTTCATCGCCGTCAGTGTGTTGAGATGTTCTTCACCCTGTACACGACGAATCTCCTTCAGCACTTGTTCTTGAAGTTCCCGCGCTCCTTTCAGATCGCCCTGCGAGTACAGCAACACAGCGAGATCACTTGCGGCCTTCAGGGTGTCTGGATCTTCCTCACCTAGCAAACGACGGCGTGCCGCTAGTACCTGCTCCTGGAGCTTTCTTGCTCCCGCCCAATCGCCTTGCCTACATAGCGTCCTGGCCAGTCCGACCATCGCTGTTAGCGTATCCGGATGTTCCTCGCCAAGCTGATGACGGTGGCTCTCCAGCTTTTCTTCCAAAAGTTTCCGTGCGGTCGCCATTGTAAGAACTACCTCCTCGTGACTCTAAAACACTACCCAGTCGGCCGCGCGTATTCCTAAAACCATCCCCATTCTGGGTTCGGAAACTGGCGGGTGGCCCTGATCCCGGGATATTTCCAAACCACAAATGAGGGTGCCCCCGGTCCCTCGCATTCGGGGACCGGGGATGTCACAGACTTCAACCCAGAACCCGTTCACGATGCTCCCGGTAAATCTCCGAAAAGACGACTTCTCAAACGATTTCCACGGTGTAGGCGCGGTTCCGGGCGCGTTACCGGCTGTTTCGTCGGTTACCTTTAAGTAGACATTTCCTCACGCCTTCGGCATGAAATTCTTTTCCGAAGTTTGCAGTCTATTCCGGGGTAAACGCGCACAATGAATTCATGAGCCTCATCCAACCCAAATCTCCCGTCTTTTTCAATTCAGCATGTCAGGGATGCGCCCGGTCTGTACCACCCTTCCCACATACCCACCCCTCCCCCCTTTTCCTCCCACACATTTGAAAAGAATGAGGTTACGTCGAAAAGACCGAATACGACCTGCCAAAACAAACAACTTACGTTCTGCCAACCGGCCGAATTCACCCATTTCGCACCGGAAATGCAGCAGTTTTTGAGCGCCACGAAGCGGTATTCCGCAAAAAACACGGTCCTCAATCAGTATCTCCACGACTTTGTGTCGGCGCCTGACGGGGCAGTTGCCAGTATATGGTCAACCATCAGAGGCAGAACGCGCTGGGTCCAGTTGGCGTTGTTCTGCTGCATGGTGTACTCGGGCGGGCCGCCGGTGTAGCAATGGGGCATGCCCGGGCCGTACTGGAATGTGGCGTCGGAATGCGGATTGCGGGTCGCGTCGAGTTCCTTCTGCAACAAGTGAACGGCGTTGTTGAGGAAGTACGTGTCCCCGTCGCCTACGGCCAGGTGCAGCTTCCCTTCCAGCTTGGGGCCGAGCGTCGTCCAATCGCGCTTCAGGATCGCCGTCAGATCGTAGTGATCGTGCCAGTAGGCGAGAACTTTTTTGTCGATATCTCCGGTCACGGGGTCGATGATCTGGGCAGGGTAGCCATCCGGGGCCGCCGGGGAAAACACGGCCTGCCAGATATTCCATTGCTCGGTTGAACGTCCATGGGTTCCGAGCACGAATTCAAAACCAAACTCGCCGCCGGCCGTCGCGACGATCGTTCCATCCGGCTTTCGGTCGCCGGCAATAGGAATCTCGGCAAAGTCCCCTTTGCGGACAAAGGCGTTGGTGTCGTTATAGAGGTCGATGTTCTGGTAGGCGTGAAAGTCTACCGGGTCAGGACACGCGGCCCATGTTCCGTTGTAGAAGTCGGGATAAAAGACCTGTGTAGCCAGCGCTTCCCAGCCACCGGTTGAGCCGCCGAACGTGGCGCGCGCCCAGCCCTGGCCAATGCCGCGATACTTCTGCTCGATGGCGGGTATCAACTCCTCGTTGATGGCCGAACCGTAGGGGCCTACGTTGGCCGAGTCCACATCGTACGAGTCGTCGTAGTAGGGATTGGCGTTCTGTACATAGATCAGGATCACGCGCGGCAGGCGGCCCGCCGTCCAGTCCTGAAAGAAGCGGTAGCCGTTGTCGAGACGGCGTGCAGCGGGGGCCTTGGGGTCCGGCGCCGTGGTGACAAACGGCACTGGGCCGAAGCCCGCATGATAATGATCCTGATAAACCACCAGGGGGTATTTTGCGTCGGGGTGATTGTCGAATCCATCGGGCAGCAGAATCCATGCGCCGAGATAGACGTCGCGGCCCCAGAATCTGCTCAGCTTTTCGCTCCGGAAACGCATGTATTTCAACCATTTCGCGCCAGGGTCCTTGGCAGCCATCACGAACGGATCCTGGTCCGTGCCTTCGATGGGGGGAATGACCTGGTCAAGGGCCAGCTTGACGGTCTCCGGCGCCTTTGGGTCGAAATGAACCTTCACCGGCTTGTTGTACGGGTTGCCGGGTTTCAGGTTCCAGTGCTGGCCTTCGCCCTTGTCCGGCGGAAGCCATACCGTCTTGCCCGAGGCCAGATGGAATTGCTCATACACGTTGAAAACCGCCTGCACAAAATAATCGCCGGCTTCCAGGTCTGCGAACGACCGCCGCGGATATCCAAAGGTCTTTGCATCCACAACGATCGGAGCGCCGGCCGACAGACCCTCGACGTCGACTCCAAAGCCCTGGGCGGACTGATAATCCTCGCTGAGCTGCATGCGCGGCTCGTCTTTATCGTTTTTTGAAATTACCAGCACCAGGTGGCCATTGAGCGGCTTGGCGCCAGGAACCGTGACCTCAATCCTCTGCCCAAAACACATGCCGGACGTGCCAAACAACAAAACAGCCATCAGAACACATGGAATTCGCATCGGCGCTCTCATTCTCATCGGATTAGCGCCAGTCTAGCACCCGAAACCGCGCCCCAAATTTCGGGGACTGCCGTTCCGTCCACGCTCTCAGCTTTCAGAGGCGGCTGGACGCAAACCGAATCGTGAAACTTGCGTCCATTCATTTGGTTCAGAGTACCTCAGGGACTATACTCATCTACCGGACCCAGTCCGCTGAGCCGGCCTCTTCGAGCGGCGTCTTCAGCAAGGAGCACGACCCATGGCTTCAATCACACCGATCAACGCGGCCGACCTCGATTTCGATAACGGAACTTTCGATGCAGCGGCATTCACTGCGCAAACTCTGTCCAATTGGCAGTCGCTGGCCGGCGTGATTGACCACACCCTGCTCAAGCCCGAGGCCACGCGCCACCAGGTGGAGAACCTGTGCGACGAAGCCATCCGCTACCGCTTTGCCTGCGCCATGGTCAACCCCGTCTGGGCCTCCACCGCCGTGGGGGTGCTCTCCGGCACGGGCGTCCCAGTGGGCGTGGTTATCGGGTTTCCGCTCGGCGCATCGCTGGTCTCCTCGCTGCGCCACGAGGCAGCGGCACTTACCAGGCTCGGCGTGCGGGAATTGGACATGGTCATCCCTATCGGCCAGCTCAAGAGCGGCAACCACCAGGCCGTCCACCATACTATCCACGCCGCGGCCACTGTTGCGCACCATCACGGAGCGCTGCTCAAGGTGATTCTTGAAACGTGCCTGCTCAGCGTGGAAGAAAAACTCCGCGCTGCGGAGATCGCTATCCAGGCCGGGGCGGACTTTCTGAAGACGTCTACCGGCTTCTCGACGGGGGGTGCTACCGCTGCCGATGTGGCGCTGCTTCGGGGCGTGGCGGGGGCGCGCTCGGGCGTGAAAGCTTCGGGCGGCATACGGACGCTTGCAGATGTTCAAACCCTGCTTGAAGCGGGGGCGAATCGCATTGGGGCGTCGGCGTCCGTCGCAATCGTTCGCGAGTTGGGAGCCGAGTAGCAATGGCCTGGCAACTCACTAACTTCGTGGTATAAATGGGTGAGCCAATTCAGCTCTCAGCTTGATATCGAGAATTCCTCATTCAGTCCCCGTTGCCGAAAGCGCCAACCATGAACGACTGCATGGTTATCGGCCGGAACTGGATGCTGTTCGCTTTCTGGCTTTCTTCCTGGTTTTCCTCTTTCACGCAGTGCCATTTCCCGCCCAATCAACCAATCTGAATAGCTGGCATCTCGGCATCGCGCTTGTGCAGTTGTGCGCAAATGGGCTGTGTCTGTTTTTCACCCTCAGCGCTTACCTGATTACGGATCTGCTGCTAACGGAACGGCATAACAACGCCGCCATTTCTGTCAGAAAATTCTATATACGCAGAGTACTGCGAATCTGGCCTCTTTATTTTTTGGGGATCGCAATCGGGATGTTGATTGCAACCCTGATTCATCGCACGAGCGACGTCACGGGACTTGGGTGGTATCTGATATTTGCAGGAAATATCTATTGCATCTTTTTTGGATGGCTCGCAAATCCGATGTCCCTTTTGTGGAGCATTTCGATTGAAGAGCAGTTCTACCTTCTCTGGCCGTGGGCGATTCGGCTATTGTCGAGGCGTGGGTTGGCGATGTGCGCCCTCGTCTTTATTGCCGGTACGAATATCACGCTCTTTATTCTGGCCCAACACCATGCCGTTGACACGGAAGTCTGGGCAAACACGTTTGTGCAATTTGAGATGTTCGCAACAGGCATTCTGCTGGCACTTGCAAAGAAGCGCTTTGCGGAGCGGCGCGCCGGCGCCGGATATGCTCTCGTTCTCGCCGGCCCCATCCTGTGGCTGATCGCCTGCGTTGAACTCGACTCAAAGCAACCGGCTGGGGGATTCACGGCAATTGGCGGCTTAGCCCTCATGATCTGTTTCGCGCTCATTGCGCTCGGCTGTGCCAGCATTCTTCAAGGGTTTTGTATTCTGGGCCCAGGCCGAATGCCACGATGGGCAGTGTATCTGGGAAAGATATCTTTTGGACTTTATGTCTATCATGTACTTGCGATCGAGTTAGCAAGAACTCTCTTCGACCCAGCAAGGGGGTTGCCTTACCTGGCAGCCTCGGGCGGGTTGGCATTCCCCCTCACAGTTGCTGTGGCAATGATCTCCTACCAATACATCGAGAGCCCCTTCTTGCGGCTTAAGAGAAGGTTTGAGATTGTACACAGCAGGCCTATATAAGAGGGTATTGCTCTGTGCAAGATTTCACTGGTGCGAGCGGCCGCTCCAGCAGTTCCGGTAAATCTCTTCCATCTCGCGTGCAAATCCGGGAGTATCACAAACACTCGAGGCCAACAGTTGTTTCCTCATGTTCATTCGAAGAGACGCGAGCCGGGGCCATTCTTCAGGCGAGTTAGCCCAGCGGCAAGCCAGAGCGACAAATCCCTCCAGGTCCTTCGCGACAAACTCTTGCAGATTGCCCGCCCGTAGAATGGAGGCGCTGGTTCGCGAAGCCCACCGGTCCCCAGGGAACGCGACGACGGGAACCCCTTGCCAGATCGCTTCAGTTGTCGTTGTGCCGCCGTTATACGGAAACGTATCGAGCGCGACGTCGATTCTGCCATACGCCTGGAGAAACTTGAAATGATCCTCGGGGCCTTCAAATTGCACTTGCTCGCGCGTCACGCCAAACTTCTGGAATAGCTTCTCCATGAATTTGCGCGCAGCGCTTGTCCCCAGGCGCTTGTTCTTGAGTAACAGGCGGCTGCCTGGGCTCGCGGTGAGAATGCGGCTCCAGGCCTCTACCACTTCGCCAGTTAATTTGTATTGCGAGCCGAAGCATCCAAACGAGAATCTGGAGTTAGCGATGCAGGGTAACTCAGCTACGTCAGGAACAGGGTAATCGACGCCGAATGTCAGGTAGCTATGGGCAACTCGCTGAATTGTTTCCGAATAGAAAAGTTCTTCCTCAGGCGGGATTACTTCGCGATCACCAACCAGGTAATCGAAACAGGGCATACCGGTCGTGGCATACGTGTTGAACCAGCCAATTATGACGGGGGCGGGGCGGAGCAGGTACATTGGCAGCCGGTTCATGTCGCTATAAGCATTGAGATCGATCAGGACTTGTATTTCATTCGCCCTGATCAGTTCCGCCAAGGCCTGATTCGATAGCCGCGTGGTATCGAAGAAATGGTCTGCCTCACTTGAGTTATAGCCGTGCAATATTGCCGACCTTGGAGCGTCGGAGAATAAGTGAATATCAAATTGGCGCCGATCATGTTGATTGATCAATCCCCAGACGGGCTTCATCCAGTTATCGCTGGAGAAGAAGGAGGAGACATATCCTATCTTCAATTTGTCGATTGCCGATTGGATAAGTGGACCCATTCTGGCCGGTAACTCGTCAACCCCGCTATCCCCGGCCCAAGCTTGGCGTATCTCCAGAACGGTCTGGTTGTTGGCCTGCGGGGCGCCAGGCGCGATCACCGCAAGCATTGCGCGCGCAAGGCGGGCGCCTTCCTCTTTTCGACTGGCACACAGCTTGAACTCTTCGTATGCCTGGGTCACTTGGCCCATCTCATACAGGGCTCTGCCCAGATTGTGTCGGGCCTCAAGCCATTCGGGGCGTGATTTGATGGCCTCCTCGAAACACTTGGCTGCAGTCGCGAAGTCTTCAAGCGCCATCTCAGCGCAGCCGCACGCATACCACGCACGCGCCGATTGCGAATCGAGTGCGAGGGCGCGATGGTAAACATCGATTGCTCCAGCGAAATCCTCGGCCTCCTGGAGAGCATCGGCAAAATCGCAGAGACGATCGGCATTCGCGCCAAGCGCCGTGACCGCCTGGTCCAGGAGTGTAGCGGCTTCGTCGTTTCGGTTCGCTGAACCAAGCGCCTGACGCAAGGTCGCCAACGTTGGAATATGCCCCTGTCGCATGTTGAGCGCTTGTTCGAAGCTTGCGATTGCGTCTTGAAGTTTCTCACCGGCACGATAGGTTTTGCCAAGATTGTAGTGCGCTTCCGCATCGTTACTGGCTAACTCGACCGCTGCTTCGAATTCCACAATAGCTTCAGAGAGCCGATTTTGCCTCTTCAGCAGCATACCCAGGCTGGTATGAAATTCCGGTCGGCGGCCCAGCTTGGCCGCCTGCCGCAAATTACGCTCTGCCGGTTCGAAATCTTCGAGTTTAGCCTGGGCAGTGCCCAGGGCGTAGTGGAATTCCGGCCTGTCTGGGCGGCCGTGAATGGCCTTCTCCAGAAGCTCCACCGCGCCTGCGCTCCTGCCGCCCTGATGCCAAAGACAACCCATCAAGTAAAGCGCGTCCGGCTGGTTTGGATCTTCGTCGAGAAGACTCTGGTAGATCGCCGCCGCGGCATTGACGTTGCCGGCCCGGTGAAGGATCAGCCCCTGCTCGATCTGTCGATCGGTCTCATCCACAATCGTCAAATTACCACGGCTGGCAGTACGACCGCTTGGGTTGGCAGTCTCCCCGGTCTCAAAAGCGAGACCGGGGGCACCCGGCACCCGGCCAGCGCATCTTCTATTCCCTATTCCCTGTCTTTCAGTTCTGGTCCTCGCGCCGATGCAGTGTCGGCGGCCCATCGTCGGAATTCTTGTCGTCTGTCGAATTCGGATCGGTACTCGCCCGCCGCAACGAAGGCTTCTTCGTGTCCTTCGAGTCGGTCAGCCGCCGCTTGTTCTCAATCCGAGCCAGCCGCGCTTTTATGTCGTCGAACTCCGAAGTCGTCACCGTATACTCATCCCGAGCGGGGAGAATCCGCGCAATCTCTTCCTGCGAATGCAGAATGCGGTCCGGAGTCTGGGGGTGGTCGGAGAATGCTTTGGCAACCAGTCCAGGCTTCCGCTTCTCCAACGCCTGAACCTTTTCAAAGAAGCTGATAAACGCCTGCGGGTCGTACCCTGCGCGGTACATGTACTGCACGCCCAGGTAGTCGGCCTGCGCCTCAAAGTCGCGCGAGAACTTCAGGAACGTCATCGGCACCGCCAGGCTTGCCGCCTCGTAGATGCCATATCCCGTCCAACCGCCAATAAAGATCAGCGGGATCGTGCTCAACTGCGCGTAATTCATGCGCGTCTGTTCGCGCACCGCATGATGGGCGCACACATGAGCCGTCTCGTGAGCCATCACGCCGGCCAGCTCCGCCTCTTCGTCCGCATTCAGAATCAGGCCTGAATTCACATAGAAGAAGCCTCCCGGCAGCGCCATCGCATTGATCTCGTCCGAATCGATGACCTTGATCGTGAACGGCACCTTGCAGTCGGAGTTCTTCACGATCGTCTGGCCCACGCGGTTCACATATTCCACCACGATCGGGTCGGTAATGAACTTGGTGCTCTTCTCGATCTCCATCGAGTACATCTTGCCCATCTTGATCTCAGTGTCAACCGAGTACCAGTTCCCCATGCCGCGGGCGCCAATGTCGCGGTTGCCCACCGCGTTGACGTCGTCAATGCTCCCCGGCTTCACGTTGACTTTCTGGCTGCCCGGCTCGATCACCTTCTCCGGATGCACGTCCGTAGCGGCTGTATCGCCGCCGACCGGTGTGGTCCCAGGCGCGGGTGTCCCCGAAGGCGCGCTTGCCGGGGTGTCGCCGCCCACTGGCGCCGTCCCCGGCTGAGCCGATGGAGTCGATGGGGTCGATGGGGTCGTCGAGGGTGCTGTTTGGCCTGCCGCAGGGGAAGTCTGTTTCGCTGGGGCCGCCGCCGGCGTATCGCCCGCAACAGGTGTTGTGCCAGGCGCCGGCTGGGCTTGAGGCGTACTGGCCGGCGCGGTGGGCGTCGTGTTTGATCCGGTTGATTGCGCCCAAAGTCCGGTGGACAGCGCCAGCGCCAATGCCGCCAGCGACCCCGCTCTCAAAGTTGTCAATGCTCTCTCCATGACCCCGCCTCCAGCACGGCCGTCGAACCTGCCGCTTCGCTCCACTGTTTAGACGCTAGTATCCTCTTCTTGGGCAACAAGAGGGAAGAATAATTGCATCCACGCCCGCACGTCCGTTTAAACCTTCGGTGTCACCCTGGATTCCAGGCCGGTGTAACCCTTGCGCAATCTTCTTGGAGCTTCTATCCGTCTGCATTAAAGTGGAGAACACACCGAAGTGGGGAGGATTCTTGCGCCGGAATGTCCTGAACCTGGCAGCTGTAGCTTTCTGCTTTGTCATGCAGGGCTTTGCCCAGCCGTCTCACCCACCTCCCGCGCCGTCGCTCGGCACCCTGTTCGGGGGCCATGCCCATGCCAAACCGGTCCCGGCGGATACCAAGGAAACTCCAGAGATTACCCTCGACGCCTCCAGCCTCGGCTCCCCGCTGGTCCTCGAAAAAGGCTGGCGAGTCGGAATCACATCCAACTCTGCCGCATCCGCGACCGATTTCGACGACAGCACCTGGGCCATCCGCGACGCCCAGGAGGCCTTCGCCGATGTTCCCGACGAAGATCACACCGCCGGCGACGACAAGCCCACGCCAGACGGCAACACCGGGCCTCCCAGGGGCCACCAGCGCCCCTTTGCCTGGTTCCGGATTCACATCAAGCTGGCCCCCAATCACGGCCCCCTTGCATTGCTGGTCGAGTTGCCTGTCTCGCAAATTACGCCCTTGTCCTCCAGCGGTTCCGCCGGTCCCGGTGCGGATGTCTTCGCCAACGGCAAGAAGATTTCCGCGGAAGGCCCCAACGGCAACGCTCCGCAAAACTTCCAGCAGATTTCCCGCCTCTATAACCTCGACATCCGGCCCGACGAGACCAACCTGGTTCTCGTCGTGCGCACCCCGTATTTCCCGTTCGGCAATTCAGCCTATACCTCCTTCTTCTCCGCCCGCACACTGCACCTCGGTCACCGCGAGGAACTGAACCACCGGCTTGAACTGTGGAACACCCATGGCCTGTTCGAGCGCCTGCCGCGCGTAGTCAACTCCATCCTGCTCACCGTGCTAGCTCTTTTCCTGCTGGTCCTGTATTTCACCCAGAAAGGGCACATCGAGTACCTGTGGCTGGCTCTCCACGAACTGATTCAGGCGCCCATCGGCTTTGTGGAACTTGCAGGCAGTTCAGCTCGCCTCGACAGGTTCTGGTACGCCGCCACAGTCCTCGAGCTTGTCTTCATCTCGGCCTATCTCTACTTCGAGTTTCTCGTCACGTTTCTCTCCCTGCGCCGCCGCTGGTACATCGCGCTGCTGCGCTACGCGTCGCCCGTCTTTCTCGGGTTCGGTCCGGCTTTGCTTCTCTGGGGCCACGGTTCCGCCACCATCGGCCAGGTAGTCATAGGAGTCGCTCTTGCCGCCATCGGCGCGCTGAGTTCCCTGTGGCTTCTCGGCTGGGTGATCTTCGTCTTTCTCACGCTCATCTTTGCCACCATGCGCCGCAACTTCGAGGCTGGCCTCCTCCTCATCCCGTTGGTGTTGAGCATTGTCGGCCTCGCCGAACCGATCGTCACCGGCGGCATGAGCGAGTTGAGCGGCCACGCATATCATTCCCCGCTCACCTTGATGGCGGGGCCCGTCCCCATCCACTTTGCTTCCATCGCCGATTTCACCGGCATCCTGGCCATCGTGGTAATCATCTTCACCCGCTTCCTCCGCGTGCAGCGCGACCAGGAGCGAGTCTCCAGCGAACTGGCCGCTGCCCGCAGCGTTCAGGAATTGATGATTCCGCAGGAAAAAATCCAGACCCCCGGCTTTGAAGTGGACGCCATCTACAACCCCGCCAATGAGGTCGGCGGCGACTTCTTCCATGTCCAGCCTACCGAGGATGGCGGCCTGCTGGTCATCATCGGCGACGTGGCCGGCAAGGGCTTAAAAGCGGCGATGAACGTCTCCATGCTCATGGGCGCTCTCCGCCGCACGCCGGAACGCAGCCCCGCGAAGATCCTCGAGTCGCTTAATCGCGTCCTTACCGGCAGCGAGAGTTTCACCACTTGCCAAGCCGCATGGTTCGGCGCCAACGGAGAACTCGTCCTTGCCAACGCTGGCCACCTGCCGCCCTATCTCAACAGCCAGGAAATCACTCTGCCCGGCGGCCTTCCCCTCGGCGTCTTAGCCGATGTCCCCTACGAAGAAGTCCGCCTCTACCTGCACCCCGGCGACCGCATCCTGCTCATGTCCGACGGAGTAGTCGAAGCCCGCCAGCCCTCCGGAGAGCTGTTTGGATTCGACCGCGTCCACAACCTGACAGGGCAATCCGCCTTCTACATCGCCGACGCCGCCAAGGCCTTCGGCCAGGAAGACGATATAACGGTCCTGACTATCCAACGTCTGGCGCAGGCTATGGCCGCGTAGCTGCGATTCGATCGCTGGTTGAGTGCGTTGGAGGATTTTTCGTCCTCCCATGGACTTTCCAGTTCAAATGGGCGTTTTTCGGGCTGAAATTGGCTAAAAAAAGCTGTTTTGGGGCGAAAACGGGCGGTTCTTAAGGGGTTCTGTTTACTGGATGGTTACTAGATTTTGAGGATAGGTTGTTGATTATAAATATTTTAGTGTTTTGAAAAATGGGGAAAACAGGAAGGGGGGTGGGGTCAGCAGTTTATTCCCCCCTGACCTTGCCCTCAGAATGCGTATCTCTTAACCGGCCGGGTTATGAGGATTAAATTCATCCTCGTCGTTGCCGTGGCGGTGGGAATGTGGAAATCGGCTTCATCGATTTCCATAAACCGGTATTTCCACGGCCTGCCTCGATCACCGCGAACTCTCAGGCGGCAATCTTCACCGTAGCATCCGTCCAGTCTTGTTCGAACTGCATCGGGCTGACGTAGTTCAGCGTCGAGTGCATTCGTGTTCGGTTATACCAGAGCAGCCATGCGATGACTTCATCCTTGGCCTCGCGGATGGTTTTAAAACGCTGGCCATGCAGCCGCTCCACCCTCAGCGAACCAAACAACGTCTCCGAGCAGGCGTTGTCCCAGCAGTTGCCCTTGCGGCTCATCGATGGTGTAATGCCGTGCTCTTTGAGTACCTCGCTGAAGTCGTCGCTGGCGTATTGGCTACCGCGATCGCGATGAAAGATCAACCCAGTTTTCTTGCCTGGATTGCGGCCAAGCCAAGCCATATCCAGTGCATCGATCACAAGGTTGCGCTGCATATCGGGCCGCATCGACCAGCCCACCACTTTACGGCTGAACAGGTCGATCACTACGGCAAGAAACAGCCAGCCTTCTTCGGTCGCGATATACGTCAAATCACCCATCGAACGTAAACGACCCGTTCGCGGACGTATCGAGCGAAGTGAACTGGTGAAAGTTGCGGAATACGTATCCCACTTTTACGGTTTGTTTACCAATGGTCTTGGTAAGTACGAAGACGTAACTGTGTTGCGCCTTGATCGTCGGCCCGCTGTTCGCCGCACCGAGCGACGCGCCTCCTGTTACTCCTGACAAAGTAATGGTCGGGAATGTCTTCGACTGTAATTGGTCGACGTAACCCAACGGGAATCCCGCGCCGCCAAATCCACTTGTCTGATCGAAGCCATTGCTGTATTGCGGCGTCGTCGAGTAGTAGCTGCTATACCCATAGCCGGCGGTGAGCAACGTGGTTGGGTTAAGCGTGAATACGTTATTAAAAGCCGTTGCGTCGATATAGCGGGTCAGCACTCCGTCACTCGCTGCGAAGGTGTGAAAGAGGTCGCCGCCGGGCTCCTGCTTTGCCAGGTGAACGTAGGATGTCGATGCCGACCACCACGGCGCGAACTCGTGATCCAGCTTGCCCACATACTCGTCGCCGCGCGTCTTGAAGTCATCCGACCCGGAGTGGTTTGGAGCGCTGCCGTTGTACGCTCCAGTCGCGGTGGGCTTTGCGAATTGATTGACGATATACTGCCCGATCGGATTGATTAGATTCGATGGAATCACATTGCCTTGGAACGCCACTGTTCGAACGCCGCCCACAAAGGGCTGTGTTGGATCGTAGAGCGCTACCGCGTTCGCACCAACCGTATCCGCGCTGAAGTCCCCCGCTCGCTCCGCCACGCTCGGAACATAGTATTGCGTGGTCGTGCTCGAAAGAGGCTGTGCCTGCCGGTAACCCGCTTCTGTTGCCCAGAAGAAGGTATTCTTCAGGAAACGATTCTTATTGCTCAAAGGCAGCGGACCGCCGAATGCGCCAGCGTATTGATAGGTTGTGTAGTCTGGTTTCGCAAGGCCATAGTGATCGTTGAACCAGGCATTGGCAGCCAGGGGATTTTGCCTTGTTACGCCGAATAACTCGCCGTGGTACGCCGTGGTGCCGGATTTCAATGAAGTGTTGAAGACACCTCCGCCGGTTCTTCCCAACTCCGAGTCACACGTGTTGGCCTGGACCTTCACGTCGGACACGGCTTCAATCGCGGGAACAAACGTAACCCCGCCAGTCGAAGTGGAAATCGGAATTCCGTCGACAACATATCCGTTCGTGCCGATTGGCGCGACCGTTGCAAACAGTGCCAGCAATCCAGCCAACACGGCGGTGTGCACACTCAGCTTCCAATGAATGACCTTCATCGAATCCTCTGTCTTGTCTTGTGGTCTCTGCTCAGGCTCTTGCCAATGGGATACAACCAGAACTCAATGGTCGGTTGTAACTCCCGGCGCCGTGCAGAGATTCTCGCGCAACTTTTTCCTATCGGATAAGCCCGCGCTTGAGCTCCGTTGAAGGTTCACGCGTCACGAATGTCGGCTGCGTGAACCTAACTTGGCGGAATTGTCAGGCCCATATCCGGACGCAGCCGCAACTCACGAGCGGAGCGGGCAATATCGCGGAATCACCTGTTCGCCATTGCGCTACGAAGCGAAGAGACAACAATGCCTGAATTGTTCGAAGATTCGATACATTTCAACTCAACCTGTGACTAATCCCGATTGCGTGCAGGAAGCGTGCTTCCCGTTTGGCAACAGGATGGGGAATGAAACGTTGAGTGGACGTTCAGAGTGTCGGGAGATGGAGGGTCTTGTCCGAGAAATACCGACTTGCCCTGATCAGGCGGCCGGAATCATAGCCGCACGCGCTGTCGCCAACTCTCCGGGGAAAAGAGAAAAGCGTCGACAACCTTGGGCAGATCGAACAATCATGTTATGAAACCTAACTTAGAAAAAGTTTCAGGTCAAGAAGAAAAATCGCAACGCGTGGTTTTTGTTTGTTAGTTGCTTTGAGAAACCTCTTGGCTTTCTCATTGCTGCGCCTTCGGCTCAAAGCTTGGTGGATCGATCTGCCCCCGGTGGCAGTTGCCGCAGCTTATAGGCTCCGAATACCGCCTGTCTCCCAATTGCGCGAGGTACTTGTTGTTGATGTCACCGGTCATCGAAATCATGAATCGCGCCGTCTCCTTGACCGGATTCTCATCGGATGCAAAGTCGATTTGCTTCGTCTCTCGATTTTCTTCATGACAGTATCCGCATGGCGCGCCCAATTCCGCCTGATACCGATGCATGAGCCTATCGAGGTCGTCTGCTGAAATATCCTTGGCTAGAACTTTTAGATTTGTCGGCCGCGGATGGGAGACTCCTTGGGAAGGGCCTGTATCGCTTACCGCCTTGGAACTCCGGTCTTGCATCGCGGCTACAATGGCAACACTTGAAGCGGAGCAGCTCACAAGGAGAGCTGCTATGTAGCGTAAATGCATGACATCCCTTCTTCTGATCGCTAATGAGAAAAGTGCGCACGCACTCATGAGCATGCGCACCCGGCTTCAATCCACTATTCAGCCTTCACAATCTGTCCCCGCACTTCTCCTCGAGGGTTTCCAGCTGTATGAAGATTGAAATACCACTTACCATCCGTCAGGTCTTTCGCCTGCTCGGGCGTCAAGGTCGCGCTCCCATCAATGGGACTCGCGATAGGGCTTGTCTTGATGGGAAGCTGTGGCTTGGCATTGGTCCCTGCCTCTGCTGGTCCATGAAAATGCGCGGCCACAACCGGCCCGCTCAATCCGCTGAATTCAATATGGTATTTGAACTCATTGGTCTCAGTGTTCAGTGTGGCAGTCAGCGTTCCTGTGCCCACGCTGTTGTTTGCAGGCACCTCAGTGGAAGCCTTCAAGTCGGCCTTCAAGGTCACCGTGGCTGCGTGCGCTGCGATCGACAAAGACGCTAGAACAAACGCTGTGAAGATCACTTGGGGAAGACGATTTACGATTCTCAATTCATTTCTCCTCTTGTTGGTTGCCTACCGTAGCGGACGTTTGCCCGCGTTGTCAAGATTCGGTGGTTGCCAAACCGCGCCAGGTCGATCTGGAGAATCACTTACCACCGCCCGTATTTTTCGGCTGGGAGATGCGGGAGCGAGGCTGCGCTTTCAGGCTCTCTTCGTCTGGGGAGTAGCACGGCTTGATGGTGCATGGCCTCTCCTTTGTCTTCGTGGTTCCCAGGTAATTGTGATTGAAATCGGCGGTTCCGGGGACAAGGTAGAAAGTGACATCCTGGCCTTGGATGGATTCATCGGTCGTGGGCAGGATTCGTACGGGATCAATCCCATACCATCGCGTCAAATACCACTTTGTGTTGAGCGATCGGTATGCAGCCAGATCTTCCCAGCGAACGTCAAGACCAGTCGCGTCCTCGGTCTCGCGCATGTGGCCATTTTCATCCGCCTCATGGTCCTTTACGGGGTCCGCGACCCCCACCAGCACCAATTTCATTCCCGGTTTCTCCCGCAATCTATCCGCAGCTTCTTTGAGACACGAAAGCGCGCTATCTTCCACGCGCGCGGGGCGTTTCGTATCTTTGTCGAACTGGATAGAGCACACCGTTTCTACCCCAGGCGGCAGCGACTGTGCCAGTACTCCGCCGCTAACTGAAACGACGAAAAGGACACAGAAGATGAAACCCGCACTTGTTCGAGCGTAAACGGGCGCTTTCAATTGCCTCATCGATGCGAACTCCAGAAACTTTGAGTGAATGGACGTGAAAGCTTCGCCCCTGAACAGCTCAAATGGAGCGCGCGGAATTCATCGTCTATTTTGATGGGGAAGCACACAGAAGCTCGAACGCTATCGTCCTGGACTCGGTTGTGTGCGTAGTGTTTCCTTGAGGAAACCGAAACGTGTAAAGCGCACCCTCACGCGGCCTCCATCCTTACGAGCGGATACAACAACGGGGCCAGCAATCGGGGATGCGACGTTTCAGCATAGGGCGAGATTTTCATAATGCCGTCGCGCTGTCAAGTGGGATTCCCAGAAACGCACCTCTTGACATTGGGCCGTGGATCGCGTAAACAAAGGCCATGCGGTCTGTTACGACCTTTCGCTGTTGTCGTTGTTGCTCACTCGTTTGAGTGGGACTGCAATCTGCGCGTACAGGCCTGAGCATGGAATTCTCGCGGCACACCAGGTGCTGCATCTCAAATATTCCATCCATCCGTGACGACAGAGGCCCGCTCCGCTTTCGGAGTGGGCTTTTTGCATTTCCCCAAATTCCCTGCCGCGACCTTGAAAGGATGCCTCATGAAATCACGAATCGCTCTCGCACTCGGCTTGCTCACCTGCCTCGTTGCGGCGCCTGCCGCTTATGCTCACCACTCCTTTGCCGCTGAGTTCGACGGAAGCAAGCCGACCCGGCTCGTCGGGAAAATCACCCGCGTCGAATGGACCAATCCCCATTCGTATTTCTATGTCGATGTGATTGACGCCAAGGGACAAGTGGCCAACTGGGGATGCGAAGGCGCGGGCCCTGGCGCCCTGAGCCGCCGCGGCTGGAAGAAGGGCGATTTGAAGATCGGCGACACAATCGTTGTCGATGGCTATCGCGCCAAGGATGGTTCCAATCTTGTAGACGCGCGCAGGGTGACCCTCCCGGATGGGCGCACTGTCTACGGCGGCAGCCCAGGGGATGGCGGTCCGGGAGACAACGGGACCGACCAGGGTGCTCTTCCAACCGCACCCGCCAAATAAGCATAATCGTGCAATGAGCGGCTACCGCCAGCAGGCAGAGCCACTCATTCGGAAGATTGGAAATCCCGTTCATGACCTTGCTGCAACATCTCTGTCAACTCCTCTACGACTCCGGTTTTGGCACGATGATTCGCGAGTCGGACTATGCGTACAGTATTATCGAGTCCGTTCACGTCATCACCATCACCCTCGTGGTTGGAACAATCGCAGTTCTCGATCTGCGCATGCTGGGACTTGTACTGCGGCCCATATCCATCACCCGAATCGCTCGCGCAGTTTTCCCGCTCACCTGGTCGGGATTTGTCATCATATTCGTCAGCGGCTTTCTGCTCTTCTGGGCGGAGGCGGCAAAAATGTACACGAGCCCGGCATTTCGAACGAAGCTCATCCTGCTCGCCCTCGTCGGACTGAACCCGCTCATTTTTCACTCCACTGTTTATCGGCGTGTCCATCAGTGGGAAACTCTCCATGTATCTCCCTGGCGAGCCCGCGTTGCAGCCATCGCTTCCCTCACGCTCTGGGGGGGTATCATCGTCGCCGGCCGCGCCATTGCCTATTTCTGATCCGCCTGGAAAGGCCTAGATCGTCTATGTCCTTGCACTCATGGTTCATTGCTCTCGGGCAGTCTTCTCTCGGCCACGCCATGCAAACCTCCAAGTGGGATTTCGCGCTGGTTGAGATGGTGCATCTTCTTGCGCTTGCCCTCCTTGGTGGATCGGTGCTGGTCGTGGATCTCCGGCTCTTGGGAATCATCTTCAAGGGCGAATCCGCGCGCTTGATCGGCCGCGATCTCAGCCGCGTGTTGATCGGCAGTCTCATCGTCATGATTCTTACCGGCATCGCGCTATTATCCGAAGAGGCAGGCAAGTGCTACTACAGCCCGGCCTTTCGGTGGAAGATGGCGCTTCTCGCAGCCGCGGTGCTCTTTTACTTCACGGTGCACCGCAGTGCTCTGCTGCGCACTGATCATGGAAGGCCGACACCATGGGCGCGGACAACTGCGCTTATCTCTTTGACCCTTTGGCTTGGAGTCGGAATTGCAGGCCGCGCTATTGGACTCCTTTGAGAATTATGCAGGCCCATTTCAACTCGCCGTCCTAGATCTTCTCGCGGTCGAATCTTGACATGCAAGACCACACATGATAACTACTCAAGTATGAGTTCCACTCGGCGAGCACACGGCGCAATGCCTGCACGATTCAGTCTTGCCGAGAATTCGTGTTGTCCCTCCCTGGCGTAAATCACCAACATCACCGCTGTAGCCCTCAATCGATAGGGATACCAGACCGCTATGAAATTCTGCGGCCTGCCGCTCTTTGCGAGAAGAGGCTGCTCCGGAATCTGTTGTAGTCAGCCCGTACCCATTCGAACCTGACTTCTCCGACATAAGCGTCCGGCTCTGTCGGGCGAACCGTCGGCTTCAAGAATACGGATTATCGATCTACCCCTCGGAGATTTTCATGCCTATCCTCAGTGGCCACAATGGCCTAAGTATTACGCGCCGGAAGTTCTTGCGTTCCGGCGCTCTCACCGCCACCGTAGTCCCCGCATTTTCATCTTTGGGTCTGGCCGTCGCAAGCGCTGACACTCCAGCCCAGCACGTAGATCAACATGCGTTTCAGCCGAACCCGGATTTTCTGGAGTCTGCAAAAAGTACGGCCCAATGGATTGAAAGTGCGCAGAAGCAAGATGCGCGCGGTGTCTATTGGCTTCCTGAACCCGATCACCCCGAAAAAGCGACCACAGTCTCCGCTGCAAACGCAATCTACAGCGGCAGCGCAGGGACGGTTCTCTTTTTCATTCAACTATCGAACGCCACCGGAGAGCCGCGGCACCTTGACACCGCTTCCCTGGGAGCGGATTACCTGGTTGCAACCTGGCGTGATCTGGTCGACAAACCGGGCGAAGGCCTGCTATCCGGTCCCGGCTTGAACCTGGCATTCTATGGCGGCCTTTCCGGCGTTGCATTTGTTCTGAATGAGGCCGGCAAGGCAACAAAGAATGCAGAGTACCGGGATGCAGCAAAAGCAGCCACGGACTACATTGTTCAGGCCGCAAAACCTGCCGGCGAAGGCGTTGCGTGGTCGGGAGCGCCTGGAATCGCGGGAGACGGCAGCATCGTACTCTATTTGCTCTACGCCGCTCGCGAGTTTGAAAGCGACCAGTATCGTGATGTTGCGGAGCGTGCGGGCGACCGCATTCTCGAACTCGGAGTTAACGAGCGTAAAGGTGGATTTAGCTGGCGCGGTTTTCCGCCCTTTCCGGGGCTACCAAAAAACGCATACTTTCCAAATTTTGAAGGTGGAACAGCCGGCGTGGCTTACCTCTTTGCGCGACTCTATAGCGAGACGAACAAAGCGAAATATCTGTTTGCCGCCAAGCAAGGGGCATTGCACTTGCAAAGTATCGCCACACTGCACGGCAATGCCGCGCTCATTCCGTACCGTCTTCCCGATCTTCCGGACCTGTACTACCTCGGCTTTTGCCACGGACCTGCGGGGACTGCACGCACCTTCTTCGAACTCCACAAGATCACGGGTGAGCCGGAGTACCAGGTGTGGACTGAACGGTTGGCGCAGGGGGTTGTGCAAAGCGGTATTCCGGAAAACTTGACGCCAGGCTACTGGAACGTCGTCTGCCAGTGCTGCGGGGCGGCTGCCGTCATTGATTTCTTTGTGGGACTGTGGGCATCAACCGGCCAGCCCAACTACCTTGCCTTCGCGCAGCGTGTGGCTCGGCAATTGGTAAGCCGCGAATCGAATCTGGACGGCAAGGGCAATCGCTGGTATCAGGCATGGACGCGCGTGAAGCCATGGGAAGTGAGCGCGGAAACCGGATACTCCATCGGAGCCTCCGGCGTTGCCACCGCATTGCTACATGTGCATCTCGCGGAACAGGGGAAATACAACGCAATACTGCTGCCTGACAACCCATTTTCCAATAGACGTCAGACATAGTTCTCTTCAGTTACGGAGAGCGCGTTTGGCTGATCTGCTAGCTGGACGGGCTCTCCACAGAAACTCAACCACACTCCGAAAGGAATCTTCCCATGAGACTTCTTCCCCGCAGTATCACAGGCCTCGCGGTCCTCATCCTCGGCGCTGGCTCTGCATTCGGCGTCAATTCCATCACTGGCCGCTACGATGCCGCCATCAACCTGAACGGAACAGTGATTCCTTTTCGCCTCGACATCTCAAGCGAGGAAACACACTCACCGGGACTCTTTACAACGGCGACGACAAGGAGACGACAACCGATGCATCCGTCGAAAACGGCGCCATCACGCTGAACTTTGAGCACTATTTGACCAAGATTGTTGCCACGCCGAGAGATGGCAAACTTGAAGGCAAGGTGCTCGGCCGTTTCGAGCGCGACACTTATATCTCTGCGGTTCCCTTCGTGGCAGCGCCCCACGTCGAACCCGCCGCGGTTCAAGGTAGCGTGCCCAACATCGGCGGAGTATGGGAGATTGAGTATGACAGCGCCAAGGGCGAGAAGGCCTGGCGCCTCATCGTAAAGCAGAACGGCCCCGATGCCTCCGCCTCCATCTTGCGCATCGATGGCGACACCGGTGCCCTGGACGGCAGCTATCGCGGCGGCAAGTTCGTGCTCAGTCACTTCGACGGATCGCGCCCGCGCGTCGCGGAGGTGGCGCCTCAGCCCGATGGTATGCTTCAACTCCAGTTGAAGGGCGCTTACACACCCGACAACAAGTTGACTGCCTATCGCCCTGAAGCTGCACGCGCGAAGGGCCTACCCGAACCCGACGATTTTGTGAAGCACACCACCGTGCGCGATCCCAATGAGGTCTTCACCTTGAAATTTCCTGACGCGAACGGGAAGCTGGTCTCAAATGACGATCCCCAGTTCAAGGGCAAGGTGGTTCTGGCGATCGTCACTGGAACCTGGTGCCCGAATTGCCACGACGAAGCGCAATATCTCGTCCAGCTTTATAACTGGTCAGTGCTAAGTTCTCTCTGTCTCATGCGGCGATCTCCGCGTCGCAGTTGTTGGATTGCGAGGCGTTGTTGTGCTCCGTGTAGCGGCGGAGAATAATTCTCAGTTTGTGCGGGAGCACCGCAGCCTGGAGAAATTCCGGCAGTGTCGCGCGCAGCGCGCATGCCACGACCAGCTCCGAGGGTGGCAGTGCGGGATTC